>Ga0181530_10000136_pt1 | contig 90222 bp, 73 predicted proteins | sample PEATcosm2014_Bin_42_FD_119769 | JGI IMG/M metagenome (GOLD analysis project Ga0181530, IMG submission 119769) | Peatland microbial communities from MTU Mesocosm Facility, Houghton, MI, USA - PEATcosm2014_Bin10_60_metaG | ecosystem: Environmental > Terrestrial > Soil > Wetlands > Peat | place...
ACGCGGATCGATTTCCAGACCGAGCCGGCGCGCTACCGCCATTGGCGGCTCAAGATCGACGGCGATGTCGCAACGCTGCTGATGGACGTCGACGAGAAGGGCGCGTTGTTCGAAGGCTACGAGCTGAAGCTCAACTCATACGATCTCGGCGTCGATATCGAACTGGCCGACGCCATCGAGCGGCTGCGCTTCGAGCATCCGCAAGTGCGCGTCGTGGTGCTGCGCTCGGCCAAGCCGCGGGTTTTTTGCGCCGGCGCCAATATCCGCATGCTGGCCGGCGCCACGCACGCCCACAAGGTCAACTTCTGCAAGTTCACCAACGAGACCCGCAACGGCATCGAGGATCTGAGCGAGCATTCCGGGCTCAAATCCATCTGCGCCATCAACGGCACCGCGGCCGGCGGCGGCTATGAGCTGGCGCTCGCCACCGACCACATCATGCTGGTGGACGACGGCTCGGCCTCGGTATCGCTGCCGGAATTGCCGCTGCTCGCGGTGCTGCCCGGCACCGGCGGGCTGACCCGCGTCTCCGACAAGCGCAAAGTGCGCCGCGACCATGCCGACGTGTTCTGCACCACCGAAGAAGGCGTCAAAGGCAAGCGCGCGGTCGAATGGCGGCTGGTCGACGACGTAGTGCCGGGCTCGAAATTCGACGACGCGGTCATGGCGCGCGCCAAGGAATTCGCCGCAAAGTCGCCGCGCAACGGCACCGGCAAGGGCATCACGCTTGCGCCGCTGACGCGCACGTTCGCCGCCGACAGCGTCGAATACGGCTCGCTCGCGGTCGAGTTCAACCGCGCGGAGCGCATCGCCACCATTACGCTGCGCGGACCTTCGGCGCCGCCGCCGGCCTCCGCCGACGCCATGGTGGCGCTGGGCCCAAATTTTTGGCCGCTCCAGCTCGCCCGCGAGCTTGACGATGCGATCCTCAACATCCGGCTCAACGAGCTCGAGGTCGCCGCAATCGTCTTCAAATCCTCCGGTGAGCCGGCGCAAGTCCTCGCCTACGATCATTTCCTCGATGCCAGCAAGCAGCACTGGCTGGCGCGAGAAATCCGCCATCTGTGGAAGCGCGTGCTCAAGAGGATCGATCTCACGTCGCGCTCGCTGGTCACTTTGATCGAGCCGGGCTCATGCTTTGCCGGCACGCTCGCTGAGCTCGCTTTTGCAAGCGATCGTTCGTACATGCTGATCGGTGGCCGCGAGGGTGACAACAAGCCGCCGGCGACGCTGGCGCTGACCGACATAAATTTCGGCGCCTATCCGATGTCGAACGGGCTGACGCGGCTCGGCTGCCGCTTCCTCGGTAACCCCTCCGACGTCGACGCCGCCAAAGCCGAGCGCGAAAAGATGCTCGACGCCGAGGCCGCGGAGCGGCTCGGCCTCGTCACCTTCGCGCTCGACGACATCGACTGGGACGATGAAGTGCGCGTGTTCCTGGAAGAGCGCGCCAGCTTCTCGCCCGACAGTCTTACCGGCCTCGAAGCCAATCTGCGCTTCGCCGGACCGGAGACCATGGAATCGAAAATCTTCGCCCGGCTGACCGCGTGGCAGAACTGGATCTTCCAGCGCCCCAACGCGATCGGCGAGGAAGGCGCGCTCAAGCGCTACGGCACCGGCCAGAAGCCGGTGTTCGACACACGCAGAGTTTAAGGTGAAGCCATGAACATCGAGAACGTCGACTACACCACAAAGATCCCGAACAACGTCAATCTCGCCGAAGACCGCCAGGTGCTGCGCGCGCTGGAGAGCTGGCACCCCGGCTATATCGACTGGTGGATGGACATGGGGCCGGAAGGTTTCCAGAACGCGGAGGTTTATCTGCGCACCGCCGTCTCCGTCGATCCGAAGGGCTGGGCCAAATTCGATTACGTGAAGATGCCCGACTATCGCTGGGGCATCCTGCTGGCGCCGAAGGAGGAGAACCGCAAGATTCCGTTCGGGCGCCATTACGGCGAGCCGGTCTGGCAGGACATTCCCGGCGAATATCGCGCCATGCTGCGGCGTCTCGTCGTCATCCAGGGCGACACCGAGCCGGCTTCCGTCGAGCAGCAGCGCCACTTGGGAAAGACAGCGCCGTCGCTCTACGACATGCGCAATGTCTTCCAGGTCAATGTCGAGGAAGGCCGCCACCTTTGGGCGATGGTCTATATCTTGCAGAAATATTTCGGCCGCGACGGCCGCGAGGAAGCCGCCGAGCTGTTAAAGCGCCGCTCCGGCGACGCCGATAAGCCGCGCATGCTCGGCGCCTTCAACGAGGCGACGCCGGACTGGCTGTCGTTCCACATGTTCACCTTCTTCACCGACCGCGACGGCAAGATGCAATTGGAGAGTCTGGCGCAATCCGGCTTCGATCCGCTGTCGCGCACCTGCCGCTTCATGCTGACCGAAGAGGCGCACCACATGTTCGTCGGCGAGACCGGCGTCGGCCGCACCATCCAGCGCACCTGCGAGGCGATGAAGGCGGCCGGCATCGAGGATCCGTTCGATATCGGCAAGGTGCGCGACCTCGGCGTCATCGACCTGCCGACCATCCAGAAAAAGCTCAATCTGCATTACACATTGTCGCTCGACCTGTTCGGCTCGGAAATGTCGACCAACGCCGCCAACACGTTTACGGCGGGACTGAAGGGCCGCTTCCAGGAAACCAAGATCGACGACGATCACCAGCTCGAACACGCGACCTATCCGGTGCTGAAATTCGTCGACGGCGAGATCAAGCGGGTCGACGAGCCGGCGCTCACCGCGATCAACATGCGGCTGCGCGACGACTACACCGCCGATTGCCAGCGCGGCCTCGATCGCTGGAACAAGATCATCGACAAGACCGGCGTCGCGTTCAAACTCGAACTGCCGCATGTCGGGTTCCACCGCCTGATCGGCGAGTTCAAGGACGTGAAAGTGTCGCCGGCCGGCAAGCTGATCGACGACGCGACCTGGAAACGCGACTCCGGCCAGTGGCTGCCATCGAAGGACGACGGCGATTTCATCTCAAGCCTGATGCAGCGCGTGGTCGAGCCCGGCCAATTCGCCAGCTGGATCGCCCCGCCGCGCATCGGCATCGACAACAAGCCGGGCGATTTCGAATACGTGAAGATCGCGGCGTGATCGTCATTCCGGGGCCGGCCGAAGGCCGGAACCCGGAATCCATAATCACAGAACGGGCAGAACTGGCGCTGCGCGTCTGCCGCAGCGGTGGTGGTTATGGATTCCGGGCTCGCGCTTCGCGCGCCCCGGAATGACGGACTCAAAGCCCCTTCGGCTCCGCCAGCGGGCCTTCGCGTAAACGAGAAAGATCGAAGCGGTCGATCTCGCGCAGCAGCTCGACGAACGCGCGCGCGCCTTGCATCAGCGAGGCCTCGCCTTTTTCCGCCGTCGCCAGCGTGGCGTCGCCGAGCGCGCCGCTTGGATGCAGATCCTGGGTCATCCAGGCAAAGCCGGCGGGCCGGTAGGCGCCGAGCCACTTGAACTCGCGCGCCATGGCGATGGTCGCAGGCATTGCGTTCGCGGCCTTGTCCATGCGCACGGTGCCGGGCTGCGCCGCCAGCATCAGCGAGGTCTCGACGTCGCCGGCGTGGATGCCGTGCCGCTTCTCCTCAGCCCCGAACGCGCCGTCCGGATAGCCGAAGCGATGCCAGCCGACGGTCACCGCCAGCATGCCGAGCCGGGTGCGCAGGTCGCGCGCCACGATTTCCATGGCCGCGACATTGCCGCCGTGGCTGGTGATCAGCACGAGCTTGCGCACGCCCGCGCGCGCCAGGCTCTCGCCGAGCTCGGTCCAGGCCGCGATCGCGGTGGTCGCGGAATGCGTCAGCGTGCCGGGATAAGACAAATGCTCGGCCGAAACGCCGATGCGCTGCACCGGCAGGAACGACACCGGCAGCTCCTCGGGCAGGATTTTTTCGACCCACGCCAGATAGGCTTCGGCGATGTAGGTATCGACGCCGAGCGGCAGATGCGGCCCGTGCTGCTCGACCGCGGCGAGCGGCAGCACGGTGATCCAGCGCGCGGTGTCGGCGCCGGCGCCGGCGACGTCCTGCCAGGTCATGTCCATCCAATTGCGCTTCGGCCGGGTCATCCGTGTCTACTCGCCATTTCTTCCAGAGCCTTCTATTCTCGCGTCGCCAACGCGGGGGAGCAACCGGATTTACGTTCTATGATACTGGACGCCGGCGGCGCGCTCAGTGCGGCGGAAAGTTCGCGCTAGCGTCCGGTCCCAGCCATGCAGGATCGATTTTCATGACTTGCCAGATCTGTGGCGGCGCTCCACGCACAATCTTTCTGAAAGAGCGCAATGTGTCGTGCGGCGACTATTTTGAGGGCCGCAGGCTATATGAAAGGAACCTCGGCGATTTTGCGCTGCTTGAATGCACGGTCTGCGGCTTCGGCTATTTCCCCGAGATGCAGTCGTGGCCCGAAGAAAAGTACCGAACAGAAATCTATAACGACGATTATCATCTTTGCGATCCGCCGTTCGAGGATTCGCGTCCGAGGAAGCTGGCCGCCTGGCTGAGCGACAATCTGCAACCCTGCGATCTGATCGATTTCGGCGGCGGTGAGGGCAAGCTCGCGGACCTATTGGCTGAAAAGGGCTTTGCTGCCCGTTCCTACGATCCGTTCTACGGAGACCCTAACTTCCCGGACGGCAATGCCGATGTGGTTACCGCGTTCGAGGTCGTCGAGCACGTACCCGATCAACGCCAGCTTTTCACATCGCTGAACTCGCTGTGTCGCCCGGGCGGCATCATTGTTTTTTCGACGTCGCTGAAGCGGCCAGTGATGACCGATGATTGGTGGTACGCGTCGGCCCGTAATGGCCATGTGTCGTTTCATACGGCCGAGAGTCTGGCCCGGCTCATGGCGCATTTCGGCCTGGCAAGCGTCTCGTTGTCGCAAGAGTTGCATATTGCCGCCCCGCAGCCGGCGACGCTCGCCGCGATTGCCGGTTGGCGGGCCATTGCGGTGAGTGATACGCCTGGGTTTGCGTTCAGCGAAAGATGGTTACGCATGGTGCCGTCCGCCGCTTGGCAGCATTAAAAGCTGGTGCTCGCAGAAAGGACTCCCGGATGCCGCTGGCAAGGATGGTCTCCGTCGCGCTCATCGGCTGTATCGCCGCGATGGGACCGGCGGCCGCTCAGGCGCTCGACAAAGTCACATTCGGCACCAATTGGGTGGCCGAGGGCGAGCATGGCGGTTTCTACCAGGCGCTGGCCGACGGTACGTACAGGAAATATGGCCTCGACGTCACCATCCTGCCCGGCGGCCCGAACGCCAATAACCGCATTCTCTTGCCGGCCGGCAAGATCGATTTTTTTCTCGACGGCAACTCGCTGCAGGGCTTTGACGCCGTCGCGCAGAATGCGCCGACAATCGAAGTCGCCGCCTTGTTTCAAAAAGATCCTCAGGTTCTCATCGCCCATCCGGACCAGAACATCGAAAAGTTCGAGGACCTGAAGAATTTGACGATTTTCATCTCGAAGGACGCGATGCCGAACTATTTCCTGTGGCTGAAGTCCGATTACGGCTTCAAGGATTCTCAGGTCAAGCCGTACACCTTCAATCCGCAACCCTTCCTCGCCGACAAAAAAAGCGCGATGCAAGGCTATCTGACGTCGGAGCCGTTTGCGATCGAGAAACAGACGAAAGCAGCGCCCAAGGTCTTCCTGCTCGCCGACCGGGGTTTCAGCGCCTACTCGACGTTGATTGAGACGCGCCGCGACCTCGTCGACAACAAGCCCGACCTGGTGCAGCGCTTCGTCGATGCCTCGATCGTCGGCTGGTACAATTACATCTATCACGACAATTCCGCCGCCAATGCGCTGATCAAGAAACAGAACCCGGAGATGACCGACGATCTGCTGGCCTATTGCGTCGCCAAGCTGAAGGAGTATGGCATCGTCGATTCCGGCGACGCCACGACGCTCGGCGTCGGCGTCATGACCGACGCGCGCATGAAGGATTTTTTCGACAAGATGGTGCACGCCGGCGTCACCAAGGCCGATCTCGATTACCGCAAATCCTACACGCTGCAGTTCGTCGGCAAGAAGGTCGGACTCGATCTGCGGCCGAAATGACGAAGACTTCACATCGTTCCGGCGCTCCCATCGTCGCGCTACACGGCGTCGGCAAGACGTTTCCAAGCGGCACGGTGGCGCTGACCGGCCTCGATCTCGACGTGCGCGAAGGCGAATTCCTGTCGCTGCTCGGCCCGTCGGGTTGCGGCAAATCGACGGCGTTGCGGATCATCGCCGGGCTGACCGAGCCGACCCAGGGCGCGGTGGAATGGACAGAAGCGGCCAAGACCGAGAACGAGAACCGATTGGGCTTTGTGTTCCAAGAGCCGACATTGATGCCGTGGGCGAACGTGTCCAACAACGTGCTGTTGCCACTCAAGCTCAAGAGCGTCGCATCGGAGCGGGCATCCGAGCGCGTCGCCGCGGCGCTCGATCGCGTGGGCTTGCAAAAATTCGGCACCGCCTATCCGCGCGAATTGTCGGGCGGCATGCGCATGCGGGTCTCGATCGCGCGCGCGCTGGTCACCGAGCCGGCGCTGCTGTTGATGGACGAGCCGTTCGCCGCGCTTGACGAGATCACCCGCTTCAAGCTCAACAACGATCTCTTGCAGGTCTGGCAGGCGCTGCGCACCACGGTGGTCTTCGTCACCCATTCGGTATTCGAGTCGGTTTATCTGTCGAGCCGCATCGTGGTGATGGCGGCCCGGCCGGGCCGCGTCTTCACCGAACTCGCGATCGACGCGCCCTACCCGCGCGACCAGACGTTCCGCACCTCGGCCGAATATGCCGCGCTGTGCCGCCGCACCTCGGACGCGCTGGCGCGTGCCATGGCGGCGGGAGGCGAGCCATGACCCAGCGCAGCTTTGCGCAGGAGTATCGCGACCGCGTGCTGCGCGTCGTGCTGCCGGTCATCGTGCTGGCGCTCAGCCTTGCGGCCTGGGAATTGGTGGTGCGGCTGGCGCAGATTCCGCCCTACGTGCTGCCGGCGCCGAGCCTTATCCTGCAAACATTTGTCGTCGACAGAGCGCTGCTGACGCAATCGCTCCTGGTCACGCTCAGTACCACGCTGCAGGGTTTTTTGCTAGCGGCGGTCGGCGGCGTCGGACTTGCCGTGCTTTTCAACCTGTCGCGGCTGGTCGAGTATTCGTTTTATCCCTTCGCGGTGATCCTGCAGGTGACGCCGATCGTCGCCGTCGCGCCGCTATTGTTGATCTACCTGCCGCAGCCTGTGGCGGTTCTGACCTGCGCCTGGATCGTGGCGTTCTTTCCGGTGCTGGCCAACACCACGCTCGGGCTCAACTCGATCGACCGCAATCTCGCCGACCTGTTCGCGCTCTATGGCGCGTCGCGCGGCCAAGTGTTGTGGAACCTGAAGCTGCCGTCGGCGCTGCCCTACATCCTCGGCGGCTTGCGCATTGCCGGCGGGCTGTCGCTGATCGGCGCCGTGGTCGCCGAAATCGCCGCCGGCTCGGCCGGCGCCGGTTCCGGCCTCGCCTATCGCATCGTTGAATCGGGCTATCGCCTCAATATTCCACGCATGTTCGCAGCCCTGGTGCTGCTATCCATCGCCGGCATCGTGATTTTCTACGCGTTGGCATTCGTTAATCATATTGCGCTGCGCCGCTGGCACGAAAGCGCGCTGGAAGCCGAGAGTTAAGGGTAGGCGGTGTATTGACCATAATTCCGGGGCGAACTTGCCCGGATCGTTGGACCCAATATATCCGAACGTGCAAAATGTTCGCGATGCGTCTGCCCAGTCCGTGAGCCCGCCACGAAGCCGCGCGAAAAAATGCAAGATTCTCCGCTGAAAAGTTCCTTGCTGGCGTCGACCGCCGAAGCCCGCGCCGTGGTGTGGAACGGAATCCTCGGCGCCGCCAAGCACCTCGGCAAGCGCGCGCCGCTGCCGCTGCGGCAGCGTCCCACGGTGGTTCAGCTGCGGCAGGGCACGTCCGAGACGCCGGTCTATTTCATCGGCGCCGGACTCTACGAGCTCAATACCGCGCAAATGATGCCGCCGCGGCATTCGATCTTTGCGGCCGAGATCGCCTGGCCGGCGGCATGGCATGACGCCGCGGCCAGAAACGACACCGACGCCACGCCGGTCCTGGAAGACATGGTGGTGCCCTATGTGACGGCTTTGCGGGCGCACGCCGGCTCGACGCCATGCGTGCTCGTCGGATATTCGTTCCACGCCTCGATGGCGTTCGAGATCGCGCATCAACTGCAAGCAAATGGCTGCCAGGTCGAACTGGTTATGGTCTTGGATGCGCCGGCCGAGTATCCACTCCCGCACAAGATTGCCTGGAAGAATCTGCGGGATACCTGGATGCCGGGCGCGAGCGAACCTGCCGCATCGATCGCGGCCCGTCTCGAGATCTCGCTGTCGATTATGCGCTGGACGCTCACAGTAGCCGGGAGATTCCTCAAGCGCCGCTTCGTCGAGAGCGCGTTGGGCAATCGGGGCGAGCTGACCACGAAGCTCGATACGTTGGGCCGGCCGATGTATTGGCCGCTGATCAATCGGCTCTACGACAATTCGCTGCGCTCATACAAGCTGCGCCGCCTGGATTGCCGCGGCGTGCTGTTCCGGGCGGACCGGATGGAAGATTGCCCATCGGCGAAGGTGGATTACAGCTTGGGCTGGACCGGTCTGTTCGGCAAAGGGCTCGAAATCATCCAAGTGACCGGCGATCATTACACGATGATGCGGGAGCATCCGCATGATCAAAATCTCGCCCGGGAAATGAGCGATGCGCTCGATCGCCATTGCGCAAAGCCGCAACGCGCGACCGAAAGCCCGGCCATTGCAATTTCGTAACTCCGTGAGACTTATCCGAGACTCATCGCCAGCACGCGCGCGACATGCATGGCCTCGCGCCCCGCGCCATCCTTGATCTGATGCCGGCACGACGTGCCGTCGGCGACGATGATGGCGTCCGCGGGCGCTTTGCGCACCGCGGGCAACAGCGACAGCTCGCCCATGGCGCGCGAGACGTCGATCGTGTCGGCATGATAGCCGAATGCGCCGGCCATGCCGCAGCAGCTCGACTCGATGGGCTCGACTTCGAGCTCGGGAATGAGCTTCAGCGTCGCCGTCACCGTGGCCATGGTGTCGAACGATTTTTGATGGCAATGGCCGTGCAACAGCGCCCGTTTCTTCGTCGGCATAAGCGGCAGGCTGAGCTTGCCCGCGGCGGCCTCGCGCGCCAAAAATTCCTCGAACAGCAGCGCGCGGCTTGCGACTTGGCGCGCCGCATCGCTCTTTATCAGCGATGGTATTTCGTCGCGGAAGCTGAACACGCAGCTCGGCTCCAATCCGACGATTGGCGTATCGGCCGCGGCAAACGGCGCCAGCGCGGCGAGCGTCCTCTCCATTTCCTGGCGCGCTTCGCTCACCTTGCCGACAGAAAGAAAAGTACGGCCGCAGCAGAGCGGACGCGCACCGTCAAGGGGCGCCGCGACCGTGACGCGATAGCCGGCGGCGGCGAGCACCGCCAGCGCGGCGTCGATATTTTCGCGCTCGAAATAGCGATTGAAGGTATCGGCGAACACGACGACTTGACGACCGGTCCCCTTGCCGTTTGCAGAAGACCTGATTTCGCTGAACCAATCCGAGCGCCACTTCGGCAGGCTGCGCTGCGCGCTGAAGCCGGCGATGGCTTCCGACATTTTGCCCGCGCCGGGAATCACGTCGCGCAAATTCAATAGCCAAGAGAATTTTGACGCCGTAGGCGCGTAGCGCGGCAGATAGCCGACCAGATGGTCGTGCAGCGACAAGCCGAATTTTTCACTCCGCGTGCGTAAAACCTCGATCTTCATGCGCGCCATGTCGACGCCGGTCGGGCATTCGCGCCGGCAGACTTTGCAGGAGACGCAAAGTTGCAGCGTCGCCGCCATGGCGTCGGACGTGAGCGCATCCGGCCCGAGTTGCCCGGTGATGGCCAGCCGCAGCGTGTTGGCGCGGCCGCGGGTGACGTCGCGCTCGTCGCGGGTGACGCGGTAGCTCGGGCACATGACGCCGCCCGAGAGCGCGCGGCAGGCGCCATTGTTGTTGCACATCTCGACCGCGCCCTGGAAGCCGCCGCCGGCGCCGGAATAGGCTGACCAGTCGAGCGCGCTAGTCATTTCCTCGGCGCGATAATCCGGCCCGTAACGGAAATTGCCGCGGTCGTCGAATTTCGGCGCCCGCACGATCTTGCCGGGATTGTACAGGCCGCGCGGATCGAAACGGTCCTTCACCTCCTCAAAGGCGTGCACCAGCTCGGTGCCGAACATCGCCTCGTGGAATTCCGAGCGCACGATGCCGTCGCCGTGCTCGCCGGAATGCGAGCCCTTGTATTCGCGCACCATGGCGAAGGCGTCTTCGGCAATGGCGCGCATGGCGCGCACGTCCTTGTCGAGCCGAAGATTGAGCACCGGGCGCACATGCAGGCAGCCGACGGCGGCGTGCGCATACCAAGTACCGCGCGTGCCGTTCCTTTCAAAAACCTCCGTGAGCCGCGCCGTATAATCGGCGAGGTGCTCCAGCGGCACGGCGCAATCTTCGACGAACGAGACCGGTTTGCCCGCCTCCTTCATCGACATCATGATGTTCAGGCCTGCGGTGCGCACTTCGGTGATGCCGGCTTGCAGCTTTGGATCGAGCACTTCGACGACACCGCCCCACTTGGCGCCGCTATGATCCCAGGCGATGCCGAGATCGCCGAGCATTTCGCGGAGCCGTTTCAAGCGCCGCAGATTTTCGTCCCAATCGTCCTCGGCGAATTCGACGAACAGGATCGCTTCCGGGTCGCCGCGCAGAAATGCGGTGACCGTCGGCTTGAACATGGCGATGTCGGCCGCCAGCCCCAGCATGGTGCGGTCGATCAACTCGACCGCGATGGGCCCAAGCGTGACGATGTGCTGCGCCGCCTTCATCGCTTCGTGAAAACTGCCGAAGTGGCAGGCGCCCACGGCGCGGCGGCCGAGCAGCGGCGCGAGCTTCAGCTCGATCTTTGTCGAGAACGCCAGCGTGCCTTCGGAGCCGACGAGGAGATGCGCCAGATTGATGTCGTTCCTGCCCGGCACCAGCGCATCGAGATTATAGCCGCCGACGCGGCGCTGCACCTTTGGAAAGCGCCGCTCGATCTCGCCGGCCTCGCGCGCGGCGATGGCGAGCAGGTCGCGCACCAGATCCTCTGGCACGTTGACGCCGGAATCGCCGATGCGCCCGAAATGCGCGCGCGTGCCGTCGGCCAGCATGGCGTCGATCGACAGCACGTTCTCACGCGTATTGCCGTAACGCAGCGAGCGCGCGCCGCAGGAATTGTTGCCGACCATACCGCCGATGGTGGCGCGCGAGGCGGTCGAGATGTCGACCGGGAACCACAGGCCGGAGGACTTCAGCTTGCGATTGAGCTCGTCGAGCACGATGCCCGGCTCGACCGTGCAGCGGCGGCCGGCAACATCGAGATCGAGTACACGGTCGAGATTGCGCGAGCAGTCGATCACCAGCCCATGGTTGACCGCCTGACCCGCCTGCGAGGTGCCGCCGCCGCGCGGCGTCACCGGCACCCCTTCCGCGCGGCAAATCCCAATGGCGCGTTCGGCTTCCTCTATGGTGCGCGGCGTCACCACGCCGAGCGGCATGATCTGGTAGTGCGAGGCATCGGTGGCATAGCGCCCACGGGTAAAGGCGTCGAAACGCACCTCGCCCACCTCTCCGGCCTTCAGGCGGCGTTCCAAGCCGGGCAACAGCCGTATTGGCAAATTATCCTCCGCAATCCCACTTCCCTGTCATCATTCGCGCATGCGGATGATCCGGCATTCACCGCCGCTTATGCCTGAATTTGGCGGCTGGCGCGTACTGGATGCCCCGCTTTCGCGGGGCATGACAACCGTAGGGCTTGACCCGAATGTCGCATTCGCTATTCAACCCCACAAGGCGCGCGCGCCCTCGGACTGCGCCGCCGGGAATTTGATCGTCCGAAGGAGTGCCGATAATGCCGCAGAATACTTCGCGCGCCGCCGGGCGTCATTTCCTGCAGATTCCGGGCCCGACGCCGCTGCCCGACCGCGTGCTCCGCGCGATGGACACCCCGATCATCGACCACCGCGGGCCGGAATTTGCCAAGCTCGCCAAGCGCTGCCTCGACGGCGTCAAAACGATTTTCAAGACCACCAATCCGGTCATCATCTACACCGCGACCGGCACCGGCGCGTGGGAAGCCGCTTTGGTCAACACGCTGTCGCCCGGCGACCGCGTGCTGATGGTCGAGACCGGCCAGTTCGCCACGCAGTGGAAGACCATGGCGGAAAAACTCGGGCTCAAGCCCGAATTCATCAAAGGCGACTGGCGCACCGGCGCCGATCCCGCCGTGATCGAGGAGCATCTGCGCAAGGACAAGGGCCATGAGATCAAGGCGGTCTGCGTGTTGCACAACGAGACCGCGACCGGCTGCCTCTCTCCGATCGCCGCGATCCGCAAGGCGATCAATGCCGCCGGCCATCCGGCGTTGTTGTTGGTCGACACTATCTCCTCGCTCGCATCCGCCGATTACCGCCATGATGAGTGGGGCGTCGACGTCACCGTCGGCGGCGCGCAGAAGGGCTTGATGCTGCCGCCCGGCATGTCGTTCAACGCCATCAGCGACAAGGCGCTGGCCGCGGCGAAGACGTCGAAGCTGACGAAGTCGTTCTGGGCGTGGGATGACATGCTGACCATGAACAAGGTCGGCTTCTTCCCGTACACACCGGCGACGCAGATGCTGCAAGGCCTCGCCGTATCGATCGACATGCTGCACGAGGAAGGCCTCGACAACGTGTTCGCGCGCCATGCCCGGTTCGGCGAAGCGACGCGGCGCGCGGTGCGCGCCTGGGGCCTCGAAATTTTGTGCCGCGATGCGAAATATTATTCGCCGACCATCACCGCGGTGCTGCTGCCGGAGGGCCACGACGCCGACGCGTTCCGCAACCTCGCGCTCGACACCTTCAACATTTCCTACGGCGCCAGCTTCGGCCCCTACGCCAAGCGCTACTTCCGCATCGGCCATCTCGGCGACATTAACGACGGCTGGCTGATCGGCGTGCTGGGGATGACCGAAATGGCGCTCGGCCTCGCCGGCATCCCGCACAAGAAAGGCGGCGTGCAGGCGGCGATGGATTACATCGCCTCGGCGCATTCGGGCGGTGCGCGGGCGGCGGCGGAATAACGTCATGCCCGCCAACGGGTCCGGCCCGAAGTGGCCGGCCCGATGACAAGCTCCGGCGGGCATCCAGTAATCGGCGGCGGTGGGTACTGGATCATCCGCATTCGCGGATGATGACAAGTGTCACGTCAGCGGCACCGCGCCGACCTGATCCTTGAACGCCTGCCGCGACGAGATCGCGGCGTACCAGCGCTCGAAATTCTTCAGCGGCGGGCGTTCCGGCACCAGCTGCCGGTAGCGGTAGGCCATAATGCCGACCGGAATGTCGCCGTAGGAAAACGCTTCGCCTGCGAGATAGGCGGTCTTCGCCAGCTGCTCGTCCACCATGACCATGGCGGCCGTGGTGTTCTTCTTCCCGGCCTCGATCGCCGCGTGATCGCGCTTTTCCGGCGGCGTGCGGATCAGTCCCCAGAACACCGGCGTGATCGCGGGCCCGCACACAGACAATTGCCAATCCATCCATTGGCTGGCGCGCCCCCGAGTGCGCAGGTCGGCCGGCTCCAGCACCGTCGCCTTATGCTTGGCGGCGAGATAGCGCACGATCGAGTTCGATTCCCAGAGCAGGAAGCCGTCTTCTTCTTCGAGCGTCGGCACCAGTCCGTTCGGGTTCATCGCCAGGTAGGCCGCCTCGCGATTCTTGCCGAACGGTCCGCCGATATCGATGCGCTCGTGCGGCAAGCCGATTTCGCCGACCGCCCACATCACCTTCTGCACGTTCGACGAGGTGTTCCGGCCCCAGATTTTGATCACGTTTTTCCTCCCGCCCGCTGTCATGCCCCGCGAAAGCGGGGCACCCAGTAAACACGGCGATCAGGACGAAATGCAACGTCCGTGTTTACTGGATCGTCCGCATTCGCGGACGATGACACCGAGATCAATCCAGCCGCCGCGCTTCCTCGGGCAGCATGATCGGGATGCCGTCGCGGATCGGATAAGCGAGCTTGGCCGCGCGCGAGATCAGCTCCTGCTTCTCGGCGTCGTATTCCAGCGGACACTTGGTCAGCGGACAGACCAGGATTTCGAGCAGCTTTGGATCGACGGAATCGGCGGGCGGCGTGGACATCAAAAGACTCCGGTTGAGCTTTTCACTGCAGCGGCGTCTCGCCGGAAGTCTTACTTTTGGCGAGCTCGATCTCGGTGACGGCGACCAGAATTTCGGCACGGGTTTTCAAATCCGGCGCTTCCAGCATGGCCTGCTTCTCGGCGGCATCATAGGGCGACATCATCGCCAGCGCATTGACCAGCGCCTCGTTCGGCGCATTCTCGATGCCGTCCCAATCGGCCTTGAGATTGTTGGCTTTGAGAAACGCGGTGAGCGCGCGCAGCAGCGCCTTGCGGTCGACCTCGTCCTCGCCCATGCGCGGGGTGAAATCGTCGACGAAGGGCTGATAGGTCACTTTGCACTGCCGGTACGGCGTGGTGACGGAGAGCTCTTCCTCGATGCGGAAGCGCGCGACGCCGGTGAGCTGGATCAGGTAGCGGCCGTCGCCGCTCTCCGCAATTTGCGTCATGCGGCCGACGCAGCCGACGTGAAACAGATTCGGCTTGTTCGGATCCGTGCCGGGATGGGCGGGATCGGGCTGGATCATGCCGATCAGCCGATGCCCGGACCGCAACGCGTCATCGACCATCGCCAGATAACGCGGCTCGAAAATATTGAGCGGCATCTGCCCGCGCGGCAACAGCAAGGCGCCCGGCAACGGAAATACCGGGATCACATCGGGGACGGCCTCAGGCCCCCTGTAAGCCGTATTCATCGGCATGCCGCACTCCACTCCGCGACGGCGCCGAAGCGCAATGAGCGAGTTGCGCTAGAGCGAAATCGCTTCAGATTGAAGCGATATGCACTCTAGCATTTTAGTGGAGCATGATCTTTTCGGAAAACCGGCTTCCACTTTTCCGGATCATGCTCTAGGCAAACAGGATCGAGGACAGCCGCCTGCGCCCATCGATGGTGGCTTCGTCGGTCGGACCCCATGCATCGAAAAACTGGACGAGCTGCTTGCGGGCGCCGTCGTCGTTCCATTTGCGGTCGCGTTTGACGATGGCGATCAGGTGTTCGAGCGCGTCGGCGCGGCGGCCCTTGCCGTTGAGCGCGAGCGCCAGATCGAAGCGCGCCTGATGGTCGAGCGGATTGGCGGCGACCTTCTGCTCGAGCTCGCTGATCGGCCCGAGCGTCTTGGCCTGCTCGGCAAGCTCCAGCGCGGCGCGCGCCGCGGCGACCGCGGAATCATTCTGCTTGGCCTCCGGCACCATGGCCAGCGTCTGCCGCGCCTGTTCGAGCGCGCCGGTCTCGACATAGGCGCGCGCCAAGCCGCCGAGCGCCTGCACGTTGGCATTATCCTCGGCGAGGAGGTGGGCATACATCTCCGCCGCGCCGGCCGCATCGCCTTCGGCGAGCGCCGCGTCGGCCGCTTTCAAGAGATCCTTGGCCTCGCCACCGATGCGATCCTTGGTCAGCCGCTCCAAGAAGGCGACGACCTGGCTTTCCGGCAGCGCGCCCATGAAGCCGTCGGCCGGCTGGCCGTTGACGAAGGCGATCACGGCGGGGATCGACTGGATGCCCATCTGGCCGGGGATCGCCGGATGGTCGTCGATGTTCATCTTGACGAGCTTAACCTTGCCCTTGGCCGCCTTCACGGCCTTCTCCAGGATCGGGGTGAGCTGCTTGCACGGCCCGCACCAGGGCGCCCAGAAATCCACCAGCACCGGCTGGCGCTTGGATTCCTCGATGACGTCTTTGACGAAGGCTTGCGTCGTCGTGTCCTTGACGACGGCGTCCGCCGTGATGGTTCCAGCTTCCTGCAGCATGTTTCCTTGCCCTAAAACCCTGTTCACCCGATTAAATGGTAAGATTGCGGGCGAATGCAATCAGGGTTCCCCGCCCGCCGTGCCCGAAACCGCCTCGATCCGCGGGTGATGCCCGGTCGCTTCGAGGAACTTGACCAGCCCCTCCCGCGAAATCGTCGTCGTCCCGGTATTCACCAGGGGATGAAAGTTGAGCACGTCATGCGCCATCATGGCGGCGTCGAGCACCACCGTCACGCGGCCGGTCGTGTCGTTGATGGCGGCGAACGGGGTCACCGAGCCGGGCTCGACGCCGAGCAGTTCGCCCATCAGCTCGGCCGAGCCGAACGAGAACCGGCCGGACGCGCCCAGGAGCCGGTGCAGCGACTTCAATTCGATCGCCGCATTTTCGAGCGTCACCACCAGGAAGGCAGTGCCCTTTTTGTCGCGCAGGAACAGGTTCTTGGTGTGCCCGCCGGCAATCGTGCCGCGCAATTCACGCCCCTCATCGACGGTGAAGACCGCCGGATGGGTGACGGTCTTGTGGGCGATGCCGAGCGTATCCAAGTAGGCGAAAAGGTCGTCCGGCGAGGCAGGCATTAACGGTTTCATAGGCCGGCCCGGCGATGGTTGCCAAGCCGATCGCTCTTTGGCATAGCAAGGCTGCGGTCCGGGGTTATCCTCGGGTTGCCGCCTTACCCTTCTCGGATGCGGGTGTAGCTCAGGGGTAGAGCACAACCTTGCCAAGGTTGGGGTCGAGGGTTCGAATCCCTTCGCCCGCTCCAGAATTCTCAATGACTTAGCGATCATTTAGTTCAGCGACCCGGGTGCCTAGCTAGCACATAGCTAGCAACTAATCGCCTTCCCCGGTCCCGCCCAGGGGGCCACGTCATTTCCAGGGAGGCAGAGGGTGGGGGAAGCGACTGGCAGGGAATTGTGCCCATCCGTAGTCCGATAAGCGCTCAAAATCAAAACGGCTGCAATTGTCCCATTCCGATCGATTGCGCGATTGAAATAGCGGCTGTGTCCAATTAGGACTTTCGTGCCTGTCCACAACTGAAGATTGGCGGTCCTCTTTTGGATCTGCGGACCTAGTCGGACCGACCAAGGATAGGGATGGGGATGAGCATGAAAACCGTTCGTGACGCCTGCCAGCTGCAGCCCAACGCCCTGTCGATCAAACTCAGCGACCAGATCGAACAGCTCGACGAGCTGATCACCGCCGAAGGTGATGGATCGGCTTTCTTCGAGAAGACATTCATCACTCAAGGGATGCAGGATCTTATTAGCGAAGGCATTGCTCGATTGGCGGGAACTTCGGCTCAGGCCATCTTCCACCTTAAGCAGGCGATGGGTGGTGGCAAGACCCACCTGCTTGTCGGTTTCGGCTTGCTCGCAAAGCATCCAGTGCTCCGCGCGAAGTACTGCGCGGGTATGCCCCACGCCTCGTCTTTCACGAGCGCTAACATCGCCGCTTTCAATGGTCGCAACAACCCAGACTATTTCTTCTGGGGCGAGATCGCTAACCAGCTCGGCAAAGGGAATGAGTTCAAGTCATTCTGGACCAGCGGCCCCAAGGCTCCGGACGAAAAGGATTGGCTCAAACTATTCGAGGGCAATCAGCCCATTCTTATTTTGCTTGATGAGATGCCACCGTACTTCCACTACCTAGATACACAGAAGGTAGGTAATGGCACAGTCGCTGACATTGCCACCCGCGCTTTTGCAAACCTTCTTACCGCGGCGGGTAAGAAGAAGAACGTCTGCGTTGTCGTGTCAGACCTTGCAGCGGCCTACGACACCGGCGCAAGGCTCATCAATAGGGCGCTAAGAAGACGCACGTTCCGAACTCGGCCGTCAGGAGCGCAGCATCACTCCGGTCGACCTCGCCGCAAACGAAATCTACGACATCCTACGCAAGCGACTCTTCAAATCGCTTCCCGACAAGACTGAGATCGGAGATATCGCCGACGTCTTCGGCCGCAAACTGGAAGAGGCCGCAAAGTCCAAGACGGCCAATCGTGGTGCAGAATCGATTGCAGACGAGATTGTCGCAACTTATCCTTTCCACCCACGTCTCAAGAACGTTGTTGCGCTCTTCAAGGAGAACGAACAGTTCAAACAGACTCGTGGCCTTATTGAGCTGGTTTCACGGCTGCTTCGATCTGTGTGGGACCGCAAGGCCAACGACGTCTTCCTCATCGGCCCGCAGCACTTTGACCTCGGAATCGCGGAGGTTCGCGACAAGTTGACCGAAATCTCCGGCATGCGCGATGTTATCGCGAAAGATCTCTGGGACGTACAGCAATCTGCACATGCCCAGATCATTGACCTCCAGATCGGCAAGGAGGCAGCCACGCAGATCGGCGTGCTTCTGCTGACTGCCAGCCTTTCCACCGCCGTCAATGCCGTGAAGGGCCTCACCCGTGAGGAAATGGTCGAATGCCTTGCGTCGCCTCTACGCGAGCCGTCCGAATTCCTGGCAGCTTTCGACAAGTTGGAAAGCATCGCCTGGTATGTGCATCACACGCTGGAAGGTCGCTATTATTTTGACCGCCAGGAGAACCTTACCAAACTCCTGCAGAGCATCGCCCATGATGCGCCGGAGAATCAAATAGATGACCTAATCCGTCATCGTTTGCGCGAGATGTTCAAGCCGACACGCAAAACTAGCTATGAAGATGTCTTGCCGCTGCCAAAACTAGAAGACGTCGCCGCCCGCATACACAAGGGACGCTTGCTTCTTATTGTCAGCCCGGACTCAAAAATTCCGCCCGAGGAGGTTCAGAAGTTCTTCGAAAGTTTGAGCCAGAAGAATAATCTCTGCGTCCTTACTGGCGATAAGACGGCCATGGGCAGTGTGGAGAAAGCAGCGCGTCAGCTCTTCGCCTCACAAAAGGCCGACGGCCGCATTCCCAAAGGTCATCCGCAGCGCGGTGATCTCGAGCAGAAGCAACAAGCGTACGAACAGGATTTCAATTCCACGATTCTCAACTTGTTCGACAAGGTGCTCTTCCCGATCCATCGTGCTGGCAAGTTGGCTCAGCTCGCTCCCAAGGCGTTAGATATGACCCGCGACGCGACCAAGCCCTTCAACGGTGAGGAGCAGATCGAGAAGACGCTTACTTCAAATCCGCTAAAGCTCTACCTTGACGTCGAGAAGGACTTCGACGCCATACGCGACAAGGCACAGGACCTCTTGTGGCCAGAGAACCAGGACGAAGCTCGTTGGTCCGACGTAGCTGACCGCTATGCAGAACAGGCGGGCATGCCGTGGTTGCCGCCAAAGGGGTTGGATGCTGTCAAGTCCGTCGCATGCAATCGTGGGCTTTGGGAGGATCTCGGCAATGGTTACGTCACCAAGAAACCGAAGAAGAAGCGTACTTCGGCTCAGGTCATCGCCGAATCCGAGCCCACCGACGATGGCACGGTGCGGCTGCGCATCAATCCACAGAATGCCGGTCCAGCGCCTCGAATTTATTACGCCGAAGACGCGCCGGTCTCAGAAAGCTCCGCTCAACTCAAGGAGCAAAGCATTACAACTTCTTCACTTCGAGTGAACTTCCTGGTGTGCGATCCGTCGGGGCAGTACGAGACGGGCGATCCGGTGACATGGTCCAATAAGCTTGTCCTGCGGAATCAGCTCACTGAGAAGGCCGGCAAGCGCAATGTCGAAATCTTCGTCGCACCTAAGGGTACAATTCACTACACGATCGACGGCAGCGAGCCCCGCGAAGGCATCGAATACAATGGTCCAATCACCGTTGGTGACGGGGAGATTCTCATTCGGGCTTTTGCTGAAGCCAGCGGCCTCGAGTCTAAGGCCGAGTTCCGCTTCCCGGCTAAGGGTAAGAAGGGCGTGCAGATCGACGAGATAATGCCCGGCCGCCTCGTCTCACGCACTGGCCGCAAGCTCGACTCGCGTGGCAAGACCTTTGAGGGACTGAAACTGGCGGCCGAGATGTCCGCCACCTTCGAAGGCATCGTGGTCACCGTCGGTCAGGGCAACCATATGATTGCGGTCAACATTGGCGAGATCGCAGTGGAGGGAGCTTTCATCGAGGCTCTGCTCACCAAGGTGCTGGAGAAGTTCTCACCCGACACGCCAGTCGGCATGACTTTTCGCAAAGCCCATTTCGCCTCTGGACATGACCTAAAAGATTTTGCGGGCAAGCTGGGCATAGAGTTGCATTTCGGCGATGTGGAGCAATGAGCGACAGGCCCCAAACCGTTGACTTCGGTGCGCCAGCGACCTTCGGCGCGCATCTCTTTCGCGTCGAAATCCCTACGGCGCGGGACGAGCTTGTCGCCATTGTCGAGGACTACGGCTATCGGGGCCAGGAGGGCGGCGTCCCGCGCGACGAAGAACGGGTCGTACTCAAGCGTCAGATTTGGTCAGCGATCGCGGACATCGCCCGCCGCGAGTTAAACGACCGCCTCAAGGCAGCAAAAGTGCTTACTGGACGTTGGCACACGGGCACTAATTTGGTGGACCGCCTGCTAGGAAAGGAGTTGTGCGTACTCGCCTGGGCTGCCGAGACGGCGAACGAGGAGCAGCTTCCTATTATCTGCAGCAAGTGGGCCGCGTTGCGCCCAGAAGAGCGCTGGTGGTTATTTGCCATGACGGCGGCGGAAGCCGGACTGCCGGAGGACACGCAGCGTGGTTGGCGGCGCGCACTGTTCCTCGCGCTTTCTGACGGTGAGAAGCCCGCGCGCGGACGCAAGCGCCGCAGGCCGGCCGAGCACGACCTCTTTCATCTGCCGCTATTTACCGACTCAGAATGAACCACTCCGTTATCCCATTCTCGCTAAAGGAAGCGACCGCGCTCATCGAGCGCCTGCTGCCCGTGCAAAAGCTCTCGGCCGAGGCATACAAGGAACAAGAAGGTAAGCAAGGCAAGACGCTAACGACGTTAGGGAGCTATTGGAAAGGTCGCAAACCGCTCATCCTGAACAAGGCTTGCATCCTCGGTTGTCTGCTGCCTGCAACGGACAATCTTGCGCGCGATCTTGAGATATTCGAGAAGTTGATGGCGATGGATGATGAATCCTTCGTAGTGCGTTGGCCGCATCGCCCCAAGCCCAAGGAAATTCTCACAACACTGTCGATAGCTCGAATCGCGGACTATTTCACAGTAGAGCCGGCTAATGCGTTGCCCCTGTCCGCACCAGTAGAGTGGTCAAAGCTTAAGCACGACCAAGTAAAGGTTGGCTGGCGCGAGGACGTTACGGAACTAGAGCGTCGCCGGTTAGAAGTGCAGATGCTGCCCAAAATGCCCTACCGCGAGCAGGTGGAGCAGGCTATGCGGCCCGAGGAAGTCATGGGCTCGGTCCATGATCACATATGGGATTTGGTCAATGTCCACCTAGGGACGAATGCCCAGTCGTTGCCGGAGTTGGTTGAACAGCTTGGCATCATGCGTTTTGGCAGGCGCCCGCGCGTTGCCGACACGTTCTGTGGCTCAGGCCAAATTCCCTTCGAAGCGGCCCGTCTCGGTTGCGACGTCTATGCCTCGGACATCAATCCCGTGGCCTGCATGCTCACTTGGGGTGCATTCCACGTCATTGGCGGACCCAGTAAGTATCGTAAGGAACTATGGCAGGCGCAGGAACAGCTGGCGGCTGCTGTTCAGAAGGAAATCGACGACTTACGGCTTGAGACCGACGGACATGGATGGAAGCCAAAAACGTTTCTCTACTGCATTGAGGTGACTTGTCCCCAAACCGGGTGGCACGTTCCATTGTTGGCAACGCGAATCATCAGCAAAGGGAAATCGGCAATCGCCGAACTAATACCCGATGTTAAATCGCGACGATTTTCCATTCGAGTTCGAAGCGGCGTTTCCGAGCGTGATCTGCGTAAGGCTGAGAAGGGCACCGTTCTGACGGACGGGCGCGGTCAAGAGCCGTACCTTGCCTACTTGTTAAATGGCGTTGAGCATCGCACAAAAATAACTACGCTTCGCGGAGACTTCATTAAGCCGGGTGGCGAAATCGGCAACAGGCTGCGGTTGTGGGAAAAAGGCGACTTCAAGCCACACTCCGACGACATCTATCGAGAAAGACTCTATGCCATTCAATGGATGCGTCCGAAGAAAAAAGGGAAGGGCTACGATTATGAATTTCGAAGTATTACGTCGGATGACTTGAGCCGTGAGACAATCGTAGAAGAATTTATCGCGAAGCACCTCGCCGGGTGGCAGGCAAAAGGCTGGCTACCAGACATGCGTATCGAGCCGGGCGATAAGACTGACGAACCCATTCGGACACGTGGCTGGACGCATTGGCACCACCTCTTTGCTCCGAGACAACTGCTCTTTCTCGGTCTATCAAGCAAATACATTCATGGTCGCGCAGATGAGCTTGTAGCCCCGTTACTCATTTTTCTTGCTCGTCTTTGTGACTGGTCGTCGAAACTTTGCAGATACGGTACGGGCGCGGCGCGAGAGTCGGTGGCCCAAACTTTTTACAATCAAGCGCTTAATGCTCTTTTCACTTATGGTGTTCGCTCATTTACCTTTGCGAAGACGTACCTCTTGGAGGATCTCGTCGAGAGTTCCGTTGCTCAAGATACTAAGCTAAAGGCGATGCCAGCAAGCGAATGGGATTCCGAGGTCGACATTTACGTAACTGATCCGCCGTACGGCGACGCGGTAAAATACGATGAGATTCTTGAGTTTTTTATCGCTTGGCTCCGCAAGAATCCGCCGCCGGAGTTTGCCGATTGGGTGTGGGATAGTCGTCGTTCGCTGGCCATAAAGGGCGAAGGCGAGGACTTTCGCCGCGGCATGGTGGCAGCATACAAGCGCATGACCGAGTGCATGTCCGCCAATGGTATGCAGGTCATTATGTTCACCCATCAGTCCGGCTCTATCTGGGCAGACATGGCGAACATCGTCTGGGCTTCTGGACTGCATGTTACCGCGGCTTGGTACGTCGTCACCGAAGCAGACAGTGCACTGCGCGAGGGCAGCTACGTTAAGGGCACTGTGCTGCTTGTCCTGCGCAAGCGTCATGGTACACACAAGACCACCAGAGACGACCTTGCCTGGGAGATTCAGGAAGAGGTCGAAGCGCAGGTGAATAGCTTAGCAGGGCTCAATCAGGAAGCGAAAGGCCTTTACCGCGACGAGAATGTTTTTGAGGACGCCGATATTCAAATGGCGGGCTACGCGGCCGCTTTGCGCGTGCTGACTCGATACTCGGTGATCGACGGTCGCGACATGACTGCCGAGGCGATGCGCCCGCGAGTAAAGGGAGAGACCACATTCGTGGACGGCCTCATTGCTTTTGCAGTCGACACAGCTAACCAGTGCCTCGTCCCGCAAGGCATTCCCAAAGCGCATTGGGACAAGCTCAGCGGTCCGGAGCGCTTCTACCTCAAACTTCTCGACATGGAGGCCCGTGGCGCGAAAACGTTGGATAACTATCAGAACTTCGCGAAGGCTTTTAAGGTCCGCGACTTTCGGCCGTTTTTGGCCAGCCAGAAGGCCAACGATGCGCGACTCAAAGGCGCAGTCGAGTTCGCCCGCGCAGAAATGGGCGAGGGTTCGGAGTTACACCAGTCGGCGCTGCGCGCCGTGCTCTACGCTGTGATGGAATTGGTGAGGAATGTTGATGCCGACGAGGTGCTGGCACACCTCACACTTAATATCCCGAACTACTACGGCGACATGACTCAACGCGCGTTAGCAGTGGAGCTGGCCGACTACCTTGCAACGCACCTCGACAGTATGCGCCCCGATGAGGCCAGTGCCGCACGGGTGCTATGTGAGTTGGTGAAGAGCCAACGGTTAGGTTGAGTCGCGCCCTTTGTGATAAATATGCTGACAATAGCTGATCTCCATCCCAGTGATAGCGCTGTTCAGCGTGAAATTGAGTTAGCGATGCTTGATCGCTTGGGGAAGCGGCATCCCGATTGGCAGCGTGTTACATGGAAGACCGAGGCTACTGAGCTTGGTCTGTCATCGGTTTGGCAAAAGGCGCAGCCTGACGCCACGTGGAAGATAGGCCCTGGTCAGACCATCGTTGCAGAGTGCTACGCGCGTATTGGCGAGTTGAAAGCGGGCCATCGGCGAAAGCTTGCCATGGATGCCCTCAAGCTGCTGGCTCTACGTCATGCTCTTACTCATGAACCACACGTCCGATTTCTCCTGGTCGTGCCTGAGGAACTGATAGGTCGGCTCAAAGGCGACGGCTGGCTCCCTGTCGCGATACGCCTCGCTGCGGAGGTCGTTCCAGTGGGGTTATTGGCGAGTGAGCGGATGAGGCTCAGCGAAGCCATTGCACTTCAGGCGCAAGGACAGGCCCGTGTCGCGAGACGGGGAAAGGATCGCGGGGAATGACCGATATTCGACGCTTTTCGTCGCGCCGCCATCGCCTCGATCACGCATTCCTTAGCGCCAGACTAAAGGAGGCAAAATCATACAGGCGTATCGCCGGTTACTTTCGCAGCTCCATCTTTGAACTGGTGGGGGAGGAGATCGCTGCAATCCCCAAAGTGCAGATCGTCTGCAACAGCGAGCTGGATGCCGCTGACGTCGTTGTTTCTAAGCATGCTCGCGAGACTGCGCTCAAGGAGCGCTGGAACGAAGCTCCCTCAGAGGTCGAGGCCCTGCTGCACCGAGATCGCTATCGCCGACTCTACCAGCTGCTGACTATCGGCCGGGTTGAGATCCGTGTGGTTCCAAAGGACCGCGTCTTCATCCACGGCAAAGCAGGGGTCGTCGAGGCTGCAGACGGCTCAAAGATCTGCTTTCTCGGCTCGATCAACGAAACCAAGAGTGCCTTCGCACAGAACTACGAGATCCTTTGGGAGGACCCTTCGCCGGAAGGCGTGGCGTGGGTCGAAGAGGAGTTTGAGGCGCTCTGGAAGGACTCCTACCCACTGCCAGACGCTATCATCGACGAAATCAAACGCGTCTCTGATCGCGTAGAGATCCACTTCGAGGAAGCAAAGACCGAAGAGCTACCAGCGGCCGCGTTGGTGGAGAGCCCAATTTACCGAGGCGGCGAACAGTTGCAGCCATGGCAGCGCTCCTTCGTGACCATGTTTCTGCAGCACCGGGAGACCTACGGCAAGGCACGCTTGCTCCTCGCCGATGATGTCGGCGTCGGCAAGACTCTCTCGCTGGCAGCCAGTGCCATGATCTCGGCACTGCTAGACGACGGTCCGGTGCTCATTCTCTGTCCATCGACACTGACGCTCCAGTGGCAGGTAGAGCTAATCGACAAGCTCGGCATTCCGAGTGCAGTGTGGTCCTCGACTAAAAAAGTATGGATCGATCCGAAGGGGCATATTATCAAGACGCGCGGGCCAGAGGACATTGCACGCTGTCCATTCCGCATCGCTATTGTCTCGACAGGGCTGATTGTTCACGATTCCGATGAACGCAAGTACTTGCTGGATCGTAGGTTTGGCACCGTCGTGCTCGATGAGGCACACAAAGCGCGCCGACGCGGCGGACTGGGCGAAAAGAGAAACGAGCCTAACAACCTGCTTGAATTCATGTTGCAAATAGGGCTGCGCACGAAAAACCTGCTGCTTGGCACAGCTACGCCGATCCAAACCGAGGTTTATGAGCTTTGGGATCTGTTGCGCATTCTCAACGTCGGCGCGGACCACGTGCTGGGTCGCGAGCTATTCGGCCGGTGGGCCGACTGGCAAAGGGCACTCCCATTGGTGAAGGGAGAAGAAGGCCCTGTAGACGAGCGTGATGCCTGGGAATGGCTACGTAACCCACTACCACCCGGAAACGAGGATGCTCTATTTGCCACCCTCCGACTCCAGTTGGGATTGGCCGACCTGATATTCTTCACCGACCGCGGATTTGGTTCACTTGGATTCCTTGAGCAACAGGCGCTCGGACAAAGTCTAGCACCAGGATTTCTACGTGAGCACAACCCGATCGTACGACATACAGTTCTCAGACGTCGACAAACCCTCGAAGAAGCAGGGCTCCTGGAACGGATCGGCGTGGATGTCCATCCTGGACCGGATGCGCCAATAAACGCATACACGGGTGTAGGTTTTAGTGGCTTGGGGTTGCTGACCAACCTTCCTTTCGACCTTGCCTACAAGGCAGCTGAGGCGTTCACGGATGCGCTGGAGAGGAGGACGAAGGCCGCCGGCTTCGTGAAAACTCTGCTCCGACAGCGAATCTGTTCAAGCTTCGTTTCCGGCCGATCAACAGCGGAGAAAATGCTACGACGGGAGACCTTAGAAGATGAGGAGCAGACCGCGCTCTTGGACGATACCTTGCGAACACTCACGACCGAAGAGGCCAGCCACCTGCGTAAGGTCGTCGAGGAACTTTCACGTCCGGAAGCGCGCGATCCCAAGCTGGCCGCAGTCAAGTACTTCCTTACCGAACATCGCACTGAGGGAAAGACATGGCTGCAACACGGCTGCATCATTTTTAGTCAGTATTACGATACCGCGTACTCGCTCGGGTCGGAGCTGGCGAAATCCCTGCTGGACGAACCGGTGGCAGTCTATGCGGGTGCGGGGAAAAGCGGACTGTTCCGAAACAATGAATTCGCATCGGTCGAGCGCGAAGAGATAAAGAACGCGGTGAAAAGGCGGGAAATCCGTTTAGTCGTGGCCACAGATGCGGCATGCGAAGGTTTGAATCTGCAAACGCTCGGTACCCTCATCAATGTTGATCTGCCGTGGAACCCGTCACGGCTCGAACAGCGACTTGGGCGCATTAAGCGCATTGGTCAGGCGCGCCGAACGGTTGATATGCTCAATCTTGTCTATCACGAGACGCAAGACGAAAAGGTCTATCAAGTCATTTCACGCCGCATGAAGGATCGCTACGATATCTTCGGTGGCCTTCCGGATACGATTGAAGACGATTGGATCGAAAGCGAAGAGAAGCTCGAAGAGATGATGGACGAATACATTCATCTTCGAACTAAGGCACGTGACGTCTTCGAATTGCGGTATCAAGAGACTATTGATCCTGATAAGGACCGTTGGGAGCTTTGCTCGCGGGTGCTGTCGCGGAGGGACGTCATCGATCGTCTTTCACTGCCTTGGTGAACAGGCCAGTAAGTTAAGCTGTCCTTGCAGTTCGAGCCGGGCAGTGGGTTGGGCCCGCTCGCCGTTTGTTCGAGGAAGTTGGTCGGCCTGTGATCAAATTGGCGCTCTTTTTTCTTCCAAAACGATGATCGATGGATGACCTGACCTAATATTGGTTGAGAATGGCCCTAGCGCCTATGAATACGATAAATGTCATCTCGCCCTACAAACATCATGGGTTGATGACAAGCAAGCTCAATTGCGTTCCCAAACGGGACGGCAAGAAGCCTGGGTCGAAGAGCGTGTCAGTGCCCTAACACAAGCGCTCTTCGCCCAAGCCTATTAGCAAGAAGTGCAGCTAGGAGGGACAGCGCCCACCCTTCTTGATTCGGAAAGTAGAGTCTTTTACCGCTGATTTGGCAACTCGTTTGTTGCGCACAAATTTCATCCCTGAAGCTGGCTCATGCTAAGGGAGCTTTCGCGATCTGGTCACCAACACGAGGAATTCAGATTAAAAAAGCTAACCGTCTCATCCGCCCTCCTCACCAAGCTGCTTTTCAAGCGACTGACGAACCAGGCCGGTCACATAAGGCAATTCATCGAGTTCGCTGAGGCGCACCTCAACGTCGCCATTGCCCCAGCGGCCCAAGCCAGATACGTCCTTGCACAGCCCTTTCGGATCACTGATCTCGGCAAAATCCATATTCAGCGAAAGTCGAAGCTGTTTGGCTTGCGGCACGACATCTACAAAATTCGTTTCGGCCTTGTATGCGACATAGAGCTTTAGGAATTCTTCTGTCACGCAGGGATCCAGAGCGAGTACTTCCTTGCGAAATGCTTCGAACAGCTCCCGCATGTTGGCCGATAGCAGGTGTGGGTGGTCATCAATGGAATAGATGGCTGACTTAAACTCCTTTGGCTGGTAAGCCGCGAGGATTTCCACAGGAAGCTCCGGTGCTGCCCAAACATTGAGCGCGTTCGCCGCCATCTTAACGGCTCGCACCTTGATGGTCTCCTCATCCCATCGGTCGAGTTTCCCGAGGCCAGCATTTACCCTCAGCGGGCTTTCGTGAAAACCGCCTGCCATGTCGCGCTTTTCAAGGAATGGCCTGTCGCTGTATTCAGAATTGTAGCCTGTGAGCGTAAGGTTCCCCAGTGTATGCAGCCAAGTATTGTGGACGCGCTCCCAATCCGGCCCCAAAACATTTTTCCAGGATGCGGATAAATCTTCATTCTGCGGCATGATGTGCTCAATGGTGTATTCATCAACCGTGACACGCTCTTTGCGTCCGTAATTCTCAAACCGACGCAGCCAGTAGCTTCGACTGCGGAAATTGTAGAGATCGCGCGTTTGAATATCGCGCTGGAATTCGTCGTCCTGGGGAAAACGCCGATACGACGGCAGAGTGAGGAAGTGCGCTTTTATACTCTCCAGATAGCGATCCTTCTTAAGTGCTTTTGTGAAGGTTCCAAAAGTCTTGTTCATCGAGTTGGTCGGGATGGCGCAGATTGCGCGGCGGAAGACATAGGCCTCGACAAGCCGGACAGCATCAATCAAATCCGCTTTCGATAAAACACTCGTCGCGTAGTCGTGATAAAGCTCAAGAAGGAATGGGTAGGCGACATCGACCTTTAGCTCGCGGAGATCATGTAGCGCCGGCTTAAGCTCGTCGTCAGGCTCGGCCCCTAGGGCCATTGCACAAAAATACTGCGCAAAATCGCGAATATCTTTGACGAGCGCCTCAATACCGGCCTCCGCCATCTTCGGGGACCGGGCGTGGCCCTTGAAGGCTTCATAAACTTCGTCAAGGCGGGAGATTTCGCCTGTCTTTACCGTCAAATAGTGACGCATGAAGGCATCGAAATGCGTGCCATAAGCCTCCTGCCCGAACGCCAATTCCATGGGTCGCCAAAACTGCTCATACAGCCGTGTTTGAAGCGCGGGCTCGAGACCCATCAATATAAAATTTCGAATGAGATCCGCCTGGCTCAACTCACGACCCGTGGAATTCATACTCTCAAATATGAGCTGCGGATTATCCTGGTCACGGTTCAGAGCAATGTCCACGACGACCAGCTTGGCAAGCCCGTTGCAGACCGCCGTGTAATTATCCTTGCAGTCGGCAAGCAATTCTTCGAACAGAGAAAAATTTTGCATAACCTTGATGGAATGCTCTCCTAGTTGCTCATCGCCAGACACAATAGACGTGAGCGTGGTTTTGTCGGTCTGGGAAAGCAGCAGCTTGTAATGACGCTCGCCAGTTTCCTCTGGATTTAGAAGATAATAGTTGCGTAACTTGCGTGCGGAGAACCCATCTACAGGCTCAGTCTCAGCAAGCGCACTTGCCAAGGCGGCAAGCAACAGCGTCACTGTGGTGAGACGCTGTTGGCCATCGATTACCAGTAGCGGCGACTGATGCGAAACCTGCGAGAGCCCCGCCTCGATATATACAATGGATCCAATGAAATGCACCGATATCGCACTATTGCTTCCGGTGCGTAGAATATCGCTCCAGAGCTGACGACACTCTTTGTCAGTCCAGGAATAGGTACGCTGATAAATGGGAATCACGAACTGAGGTGATTTTTTCAGGAAGGCGAGGAGTCCCGCTTCAGTTGCTTTCATGGATTAAAACTCCTTTCAGAGAATTTATCACTTAGCCCAGATAGAAGCATGACCACTTTCCCTAGCTAGTGAAGGAATTGCAGAAAATGTATACTACCCGATATGTGTGTTGCATGCTAAAAACAGCCATATCGAGTCGGAGACTTCGGTTCGGCGATATTCATGATCAACGACGCTGACGCAATAAGAGGGACCCGACGCGGTGGAAAATTCAATGAAAGACTGGATCATGGTATTGAAGGCTGCGGACGCGGCAGCAAGATGGCACGTACACCAGCGCCGCAAGGGTGCAGCGAAGGAGCCCTACATCAACCATCTCTTGGAAGTGGCGTCATTAGTGGCAGATGCAACTGAGGGCAAGGACACTAATCTGGTCATTGCCGCGCTGCTTCACGATGCCATCGAGGACTGCGAGGTTCCGCACAAGCTTATTGCAGAGTCCTTCGGAGCTGATGTCGCCGACCTTGTCGCCGAGGTGACCGACGACAAAACGCTGGAAAAAGGGGAGCGTAAGAAGCGCCAAATGGAGACTGCGCACAAGAAAACCAACCGCGCAAAGATACTCAAGCTCGCCGACAAAACCAGCAATTTACGGGCACTCGCTTCCAGCCCGGCGCCAGACTGGTCAGTGCGGCGCCGATTGGAATATATCGATTGGGCCCGCCAAGTCGTTAATGGGTTGCGTGGCGCAAACTCTACTCTTGAGAAGCAGTTTGACGTTGCTGCCCGGGCTGCGGAGCAATCTCTCACACCGACATTATAGGTATAGGGCTCTCAACCAAACTCCTTGGCCATTACCGTCCACTATTACCTGGATGCCCGGGATGCGTTACTGAAAGCGCTAGCGATCTGATCGGGCCGCATGCTCACGACCCAGATGCGCCAGACGCTCTTAGGAAATCGGTTCATGACCAATGTTCTCCGACGCCAGCGATAGCCCTCGGAGTTCGGCAGCTACACTTGCGCCGAACCTCAAATCGTATCTCCGGCTTGAACGGAGATCGGCAAGCAAAGAGCGCAAGTTTGGCCATTTCAGCCGCACGCCACCGGCGCCCGAAGCCTGCAAGCCCCGACCATCAACCAGGTCGATGAGCTTATCCTGTGCTTCCAGCGATAAGCCGAGCGCATGAACAGTATAAATGAATTGGATGCCAGACAGCAGTCCTACATCTTGAATATTTCTGTCCGGTTCGAATTCTGGGAGAATCTCTGGAGTGCCCTGAAGTAGCGCGGGATCCAGTGTCTCAAACGCGCTCCATTGGTCCGTCCCTATCGTATCAGTTACTGCGGCAACCCAAGGACTGGCCGCATTATGAAATGAAAGAATCAGCTCACGCTTCGCGCGCGTCATCGCAACATACAGTTTACAAGAAGCGCGAAACGCCTCTTCTTTTGGAGCGTCATAAGGAGGCAACACTCCATCGCTGCATTGTAATATAATCAGAGTGTCGAACTCATAACCCTTGGCTTGCTCCAGATCACAAAATACCAGCTGATTAGAAATCGGATCATATGTGCCATCAAGAGCAGTAACGTTGCACCTTTCGGCAAATCTCTTCACGTCGCGCGCAGAAAATCCCGCAAAAGCAACGCAAACTGTTTTGGCACCTTGTTTTAGCCTAGTGTCGGCATATGACCGGGCGTAGGCGATCTCTTCCTCCAGAGAATTCGCGGCGAGCGCCATAGGGACTGGGCCGCTAAAATTCGCAAATTCTGGATCTAAGATCTCCAGGTCTTCACTTTCAAACATTTCTTCGTAGAGATTGTTTTTTAGTACATCGTATGCGGCATGAAGGATCTCGCGACTATTTCTATAATTCTGACGGATACGTTCACGAGTTATCCCGGTAAGCCCAGCATCGGAAAGTGACCGATGCTTCGGTAGTATCGTCTGCGCAATATCTCCACACAGAAAAATATCATTTTGACTGGATGTAACTAAACGGCGAATGACACTTAGTTCTGTGGTGCCAAAATCCTGTGCCTCATCGACGAGAACGTTTGAGTATGTGGGTTTAACCTCCTCCAAATGGTTCATCAGAGCCGACGTCAGGCCAAGATAATCGATGACGCCAACGTCGAGCATCTTTTTTTCCCAGCCGTTTAGGCCCTCTAATAACTCTTGTCTGCGCTCGGTCACGATCGGAAACTTGCGACCTTTGCGATCAAGACTCAGATAATTCACACGCGCGTCAGGCCGGACGGCGCTGCGGATCCAGTCGAATTCCTCACGTATGTAGGATTCGCCTCCTACACCGCGCGCGACTATGGACTTGTGCAACGGCAACAACACCCCTGCATCGTTGTTGTTTGTCCATCGGCGGTAGTACTCTCGGAAGACCTCATCGACGTGCTCACCCAACTTCCAGGTTACGTCGGCATAATGTCGATTGTTGTGCGGTTCAAACGCCTCCAAAAGCTGCTGCGCCAGCTCAAAAAAGGAAATAACCTTGATCCTTCCTCTAACGGTCTCGTCGTTGCATACTGCTTCGACAAGCTGATTGAGCAGGCCTGCGAGGCTACGGTTTAGCGTGAGCAGTAGCACGCTGGCATTCGGGGCTTCGGCGAGGCGAAGCGCACGGCGAACAGCAACGCACGTCTTGCCCGACCCAGAGACGCCAGAAAGCTGCGCGACCCCGGCGTATTCTGCCTGCACCACCTTTTCCTGTTCGGGGTGGAGGTAAAGAAACCACTCGTACCATGGAGATTGCTTCTCAAACGCACCTAACCAAGCCTCATATTCAGGCGAACCGATCCGTAGCCGGCGGACGTCCTCACCGTCTTTAACCTCGATCATTTCCTCCTTTTCGTACTCCTCGAACGTCTTTATGATGCCGAGGCTCAAGTCCACTCGCGCTTGGGCACCATCATGGTCGCCCCCAAGAATAAGTGTAAAGACCGCGCGCACAAACTCCGCCTTTTCCGCATCATTGATCTGCGCGACGATAGTTCCCAGTTCATCTGAGTTGGAGCGGCCGTCGATTGCCTCCAGCTTTTTTGCGACGCTGCGTGGAAGCCCGTCTAATACATGGTCCATTGCCTTGGGATTCAACCATTCGGCTAGCGGCTTGTCATGGTGATCGGCGTGATGCGGGCCTGAACGACCGATCTGATGACCAGACCCGGGTATAAGAACTGCCCTGCCGTCCTTTATGCCGAACTCTTGGTTTCGATGCCCGTCCAGCCAGCGGTTGACGTCATCGTGGTCGCCAACAAATAGAAAGCCGCATGTCTTTTTGGACTGCTGCGTAACCAGACGCCAGCCCTCGCCTAGATCGTATTTCACGCAATTGCGAATACGGTTTTCACCATGATTGGTGGCGGGGAATCCCTTGAAAGGATCCTGCTCTCCCAAACCCACATTACCGAGAATCGTTTTAACCTTTTCCGCTTTCTTTTGCCTTGGACCACCCCCCATGAAAGCGGCTTTAACCGCTTTGTCGAATTCCTTCGTTGTGAAATAGGCGATCTGCACTGTCGTGGCCGCTTTCATTTTGGCGTTGCCTGACGGCATTTTGTAAGAGCAGGATCGGGTTCTCGCCGTCTGCTATTAATCAATACCATTCTAGCGTCCGTCTGGAAAATTTCAGTCAAAATTCGCCGCCATATGCAGGATCGCGCGCGATGGCGCCCATAGCTTACAAGCCTCACATCAAGTGCAAACCCCGACATCATTTCTAGGGCTCGTCGCATGGCGGCGTGAATCCAGCCATCGTGATTACCGAAGGCGCCTCCGCCGAGCCGCGTGAGCGGACCGGCCTGGCGGCTACCGACACGGGCGCGCGCCGGTGGACCTTCCGGCGCAGCCCCTTGGCGGCGTGCACCTGCAGGCGCTCGGCCGCCAACAAACGACGAATTTCAGGAGGTGCCACGCCGCGGGCCCAAGTGCTCACGACATTCAGGTAAGCGCCATAAATCCAATTTTCAGCCATTTTCAGCCAGCGGTTGAGGAGCTAAAATGGCCGATGGCCCTGGAAGACACTGCAGGCCGGCGACCGTCGAAATCCGACGATGACCCGAAGCCGATCTTGAACGAGGTGGGGGAAAAAATCCTCGCCGCGTTGGAAAGCATTGCCCGGTCGGCGCAAAGCGCGTTGGCCGAAGGGCCGTCCGGCGTTTCAAGGGACTCGCTCATCAGGCCATCGAACATGATGGTCGGGAACGCAAACCCGGAAAAGGTAATTCACACCAAGAATGTCGAAGAGCGCGCGGTGTTGCGAAAGCTCCTCGATGAACCGCTCGTCGCCCGCGTAGATGTAGATTGGGGCAAGGAGGGCCACTCGTCAGTCCAAACTATTTACTTCCCGCGACGCTGGACCGGTGGCCTTGGCGTTCCAGACGCGCAGTTCGTGAGTTCTTACGCTGCGCTTGGCCAACTCGCCGAATACGAAGCCGGGGAAACCGCGAACATCGACGTAAACGGACAGGCGCGCACCGGACGAATTCTGAAGCGCGTACTGCTCGCCCCGAAACGCAAGGAAGGCCAGTGGGACGCACTCGTTGGCGATTTTGGCATTGTGCCCTGGGGCGATGTCTTGCGCCTGCTTGGCCATGAATCTCTACGCGACGCCATCGCCGCAATAGTCCGTGACCTGAAGGGTCCCGTTTCCGTCGAAGATGTTGTCGGGCAGCTTATGCGTCAGGCTGCCGACGCGGCTTCCCAGCGGCTACGTATAAGGCGCAAGGTCGTTGACCGTATCGCGCTACGTGACCGGCCAATCCTAGACAAATTCCAAGGCCAGGTCTTCCGACTGCCGCTTGACCGCCAGGTCATTCTTTTTGGCCCACCGGGCTCGGGAAAGACCACGACGCTCATCAAGCGTTTGGCGCAGAAGCGAACGCCGGAAGCGCTTACCGAAGATGAAAGCCGGCTTGTCACCGCGGCGGGAGATTCCTTCGCTCGGCCCGACAGCTGGGGTATGTACTCGCCCGGAGAACTGTTGAAACAATATCTTAGTGACGCTTTCAACCAAGAGGGCGTGCCGGATGCCGGCAATGTGCGCACCTGGGAAAAGGAGCGGCACGATCTCGCGCGAAACGCTCTTGGAATCCTGAGGTCATCCAACAATTCGGGGCGGTTCCAATTGGAGGTCGCCCCCGACGTGATCACTGATCGGTCCAGCAAGAGCGTCGCGAAACTTCATGACGATTTTGCCGCATACGCCGAATCGAATCTTTTGCAGCGATGCAACGAAGCCATCGAAACCCTGCTGAAGACCACTGATGAGCCTGTCCGAAGGCAGGTGCTAAATCTGCAGCGCACGGTTGGAAGCGGCAGAATGGCTATTGAAGACGTGCTGCGGCTATTGGATCAGTCCGAAGGCCTGCGAGGCGAGATCAGGCGCCTCAGTGAGGAAATCAGAGCCGAGCTCGACAGGATCGCCAACCTGCTCCTGAATACGAACCCAAAGCTCCTGGAAGAAATTATGCTTGCGCTCCCGGCGCTGCGCGCGGAAGAACTGGATGATGAGGAAGATGAGGCGGACGAGGCAGTGGAGCCGGTGGCGGTCACCCCTGCTAATGCGAAGGTGCAGGCACTCAATGTGCTGATGACGTCTTTGCGCAGTAGGGCGCGCGCCGTTACCGACGGGCGACGCAGCATCGGCGGGCAGTCGGGTCGCGTCCTCGAATTGATCGGAGATCGGCTGCCTGCTGATGCCCCCTTCGCGGTGATCGGAAGCAAAATCGCAACACGCGCGCACTTGCGAACCCTCGTCCGTGCGCCGCGGACCCTCGTGCTTGGCACGGCCGCGATGTATGCGCGCTTTCGTCGCGAGGCGTTGCGCGAAGGACGCCACTTTAGGGCCGACGAGGCGACGTCAGGGTTCTTTCTTGGCAGTAAAATCACGCCTGATGAAGTGGATGTGCTGCTGTTGGTCATGCTCCGGAACGCGCGCCGTCTTTTGCAACACGACCGGAGACGCCTCGATGTAACCACGGCCCATGACTGGCTGGAGACGATCAAGGACCGCTATCTGATGCAGGTATTCGTGGACGAAGCGACGGACCTTTCTGCCGTGCAGCTCGGCTGCACCGCAGAACTTGCGCATCCGAGATTGCGCTCCTGGTTTGCCAGCGGCGATTTTCGCCAACGGATCACGCCGATCGGCCTTCAGGATGAGTCCGAAATTCATTGGCTGAACCGCACGGCAGGGATCAATATCGATATCCGGACGATCGGGATCGGCTACCGCCAAAGTCACCGGCTTCGCGAACTGTCTGATACGCTCGCGCTTCTCTTCGATCCCGCTTCGAGAACCAAGACCGATCCTCCGCGCGGAGACGAGGAGGCGGATGCCTGGCCACTACTGGGGGAAAATCTTTCCGGAGACGCACTCGCGCAGTGGCTCGCGGACCGGATTTACGAAGTAGAGCGGGGTATTGGCAGGCTGCCATCCATTGCCGTGTTCGTTGATGGTGACGACAAGATCGAACCGCTGCTTGCCGCTACGCAACCGCTCTTGCGTGAACGCAACATCCCGATCGTGGGCTACAAAGGAGGCCTCGTCGTGGGTGACGAACGCGAGGTGCGCATCTTCGATGTGCAGCACATCAAGGGCATGGAGTTTGAGGCCGTCTTCTTTGTCGGCATCGACCGCTTGGCCGAACGAATTCCCGACCTGTTCCTCCGATTTCTTTATGTCGGAGTCACGCGCGCAGCGACCTATTTGGGCCTGACCTGCGAAACGATCCTGCCCAAGCGGCTGGAGCCCGTGCGGTCGCATTTTACGACCACGAGCTGGATGGAAGCGTGAACTTGCTGCCCGCGCGGCTTTCCCGCCGCTGAACGTGGCACTACGCAAGATGCAATGCACCGTTGCGCTTGAGTTCAGTCACGCCAGACGTGCGCTGATAAGGCGTTCAAACCACAGCACCCGGTAAGTCCGGCTAAAGTGATGGAAGTGGTATGAACGGCCTGCCAGTATCGATACACTTGGTTTTTCCCTAAGCAAACCAGGAAAAGCCGATGTCCGACGAAGAGCTGAAAGCTGAACTCGAACGCCTCCGCAAGGAAAACGAGACGCTTAAAAAGGGGGTGTCTTCCGGTATCCGCATGAAGGTAAGCGAAAAGGGGGCAGTCTCGATCTACGGAATGGGACGCTTTCCTGTGACCTTATATAAAGAACAGTGGCTGAAGCTGCTGGACATGTCGGCCGACATTCGCGCGTTCATTGCTGCGAACCAAGCGCAGTTGAAGACGAAGGATTAAAAATGAATAGCGTTGATCAATAACAAATCAGCGATTCGAATTAAGTATTATTAGCTGCTGGACTTACCCCGTTAGGAACGAACTCCCCATCACGGTGAACCAATAAATCGGGACACTATCTATCGAAAAGCGTAAATATGACCCTCAGCCACTGGGGCAATCGCCTTGTCAGACAATCCTAATGACGACTTGGCGCGGCTTTCGCCCACACTCGCGGCGACTTTCCTCGGGTGCAGCGCATCGGCCGCGTGGAGCTTGGAAGCACGTCGAGGCTTGCGTAGAGCCCCTGAGCCTGTCGACGATCCTCAGATCGCACTCGTCGTCCGAAAGGGTCATGAGCACGAAGCCGCATGCCTCGCGGGGCTGAAGAAGCTGTACGGCGATTCTGTTGAGATTCCATCAGGGCCGCTGAAGGTGCGCTTCGCCGCTACGGTCGGCGCGATGGAGCGCGGCGTTCCCTTGATCTATCAGGCGGCCCTTACGGCTGGTTCTTGGCTCGGCTACGCCGATTTCCTTGTACGCGTTGAGGACGACTGTCCACGCTGGACTTGGTCCTACGAGCCGTGGGATGCCAAGCTGGCACGCACGGCCCGGCCAGAACACGTTCTTCAGATCGCCCTTTATGGTGACTTGCTCGGCACCGTACAGGGCCGGGCGGCGTATCAAGGCTCTCTCATGCTTGGGACCGGCGAGCTCGAGACGCCTTACAAGGTCGAGAGCTTTCCGCTGAACGAGGTCCGTTACTATGTCCGTCGGGCCGCTCGTCGACTGGAGGCGTTCGCGGCTGACTTGCCGACAGGCCTTATGCCGGAGCCTTGCGGTTATTGTAGCAAGTGCGACTGGTCGGCGGCTTGCGAGGCGCGATGGGAAGATACGGATCACCTCTGTCGCGTCGCCGATATCACAAAGAAGCAAACTCGGCGTCTCGTCGAAGCCGGCGTCTCGACTGCTTCCATGCTCGCAAAACTCAAAGGTGTGCGGATCGCCGGCATTGCGCCGGATACTCTGGCTCGCTTGGCTCAGCAAGCGCGTCTGCAAAAGCAGAGCGTCGAAACGGGATTGGGTGTCCTCGAAATTATGCCTCATCAACCCGGGCTTGGTTTTGACAAGCTGCCATTGGCCGATACGGGCGATCTTTTCTTCGATTTCGAAGGCGACCCGATGCACCCCGGCGGTCTCGAATATCTGTGCGGGGTGCTTTGGCAGGCGGAGATCGACCACGAAGAAGGCGAGCCAGTTCCAGGCCATCCCAACCTACGCTTCCGCGCATTCTGGGCTCATGATCGCGTGCAGGAGAAGCATGCCTTCGCCGAACTTATGTCTTTTTTAGCAGCGCGGCTCGCCCGTTCGCCTAGCGCACATCTCTATCATTACGCACCCTACGAAAAGACGGCGCTCCGACGCTTGGCCTCCATGCACGCGACTGCAGAGACGGCGGTGGATGAGATTCTGCGCACAAACCGCATGGTGGATCTCTATCGCGTGGTGAGGGAGGGCGTGAGGGTCGGTGAGCCGGGCTATTCGATCAAGAATCTTGAGCGCTTCTATATGCCCGCTCGCACCACGGTGGTTGTGTCCGGGGGAGATAGCCTGGTTATCTATGACCGCTTTTGCGAGACCGGCGAAAGCTCGCTCCTAAACGATCTGCGCGACTACAATCGGGACGACTGTCTGTCCACCCTCCTGCTGCGTGACTGGCTTATCGATCGCGGCAAGGAGGCGGGCCATTGGCCGCCAGCGGTCGAGGTCGCGGCTGAAGCATCTGTCGAAAAGCCCACTTTAAAAGACGACGCACAGATCGCGCGTGAAGAAAGAGAGCGGGCCCAGGAAGAACTCGAAAATGCGCTCGTCGTTGACCCGAAGGCGCCAGACGCACAGGCTCGGCAACTCATGGCCGATCTGGTTGGCTTCCATCGCAGGGAAGCAAAACCGGCTTGGTGGGCTTTTTTCGATCGTCAGGAGCGGAGCATAGAGGAGCTCCAGGATGATAGCGAGTGCATTGGCGGTTGCGTAGCCGACGGCAAAGACTGGAAAGGTCAAGACAAAAGAAGCCTGACGTTCCGTTACCGCTATCCCGAACAAGAAACTAAGCTTCGCGAAGGTTCAGCCGTCCACATTGCTGCAGGGGGAGAACCCGCGGGTACTATTTTCGCTCTTGATGAGGAATCAAGCGTTGTCACTCTGAAGCGCAGTTCAGCGAAAGGCGAACTGCCAAAAAAGCTGTCGCTGATGCCTGGTGGACCGGTGAACACTGATCCACTTCACGATGCCGTATGGATGATCGCCCGCGACATGGCTGCCGGAGGCAATGCTTTCCCGCACGTCGGAGCGATCTTGCGGCGCGATGCACCAAGGCTATTGGGCCGCTCCCCCGGGGCACCAATTATTGACACTGTCGATCGCGAGGACCCTGACCGATTGATCGAGGCTTCAAAGAGAGCGGTTCATGCCCTCGACCGCTCCTGGCTTGTAATCCAGGGGCCGCCCGGCGCCGGCAAGACCTACGCCACCTCGCACCTAATCGTGTCACTCATTCGCGCTGGCAAGACCGTCGGCGTTGCTTCTAACAGCCACAAGGCTATCGATAACGTACTCAATGCCGTCGAGGAGCGCCTGGTCGAGAACGGTGAATCCGTACGCCCGCTTGGTCAGAAAAAAGACAGCGGAGGTGAAGGGTATACAGGGCGCGGCTTCATCGAGAGCGTCACCGGTAATGACGAATTAGACGCAACCGTACCGATCATTGCCGGCACCGCCTGGGCGTTCGCGCGTCCTGAGTTGGCCGCCAGCCGAGACGTGCTCTTCGTCGATGAGGCCGGACAGGTTTCACTTGGAAACTTGGTGGCAATGGCAACCTCTGCCAAATCGATTGTGCTCGTGGGTGATCAAATGCAACTCGCGCAGCCGATCCAGGGCGCACACCCTCGGGACAGCGGTCGCTCTGCCCTCGACCACCTGCTCGAAGGCCACGCCGTCGTGCCGCCGGAACGCGGAATCTTCCTGTCCAAGACTTGGCGCATGCACCCCGACCTCTGCTCGTTCGTCTCCGCTGCAGTATATGAGGGCAAACTCCACTCCGAGGCGGGTTGCGCGACGCAACGGTTGGTCCTCACAAAGAGTGCGCACCCGACACTAAAGGCCACCGGATTGTCCTTTTTCCCCGTCGAGCATTCTGGGTGCCGGCAGAAATCTAACGAGGAGGCGGAAGCGACGCGTGATATTCTGATGAGCCTCCTCAGCCAACGCGTAATCGAACGAAACGGCAGAGAACGCGCGATGGCGCTTGATGATGTACTCGTCGTCGCGCCCTACAACATGCAAGTAAATCTGCTCCGCTCATGCTTGCCCGATGGTGCCCGGGTTGGCACCGTCGACAAATTCCAGGGTCAGGAAGCGGAGGTGGTGATTGTCTCAATGACGACTTCCGGCGCGGATGACATGCCCCGAGACGCATCATTTCTGCTGTCGCGTAATCGCTTTAACGTGGCAATCAGCCGCGCACGTTGCTTGGCTGTTATCGTTGCGTCCCCGGGACTGCTCGATCTCGTTGCAAGCAGTATAGACGAGATGCGGCTTGCTAACCTCTTATGCTGGGCTGCAGATTTTGCCGGCGACAGCGGAGTTTGTATTCCAACGAAGTAGGCCTAGAATTCCGGGCGAAGGCGCGCCGCCTGTACCGATTCTTAACCCGGATAGTTTTGTCGCAATTTTCCTGGAAGGGGGAGCGGCAATGATGGCGCTTCTTCTTTTGAGGTGCGCCACTCTGCTGGCGGTGACGTCGGCGTCCTGGTCGTCAGCCGTATTCTGGCGAAGAGTTGGATGGTTGGCCCATCGAGAAATTCGTCCTGTTGCTCAGGGGTTCGTCGCGCAAAAAACTCGAGGAATGATTGGAGCAGTTCAATCGGTTTGCCGAAGGTCCGCCACGTCCAAAAAAGTGGTGTGGCGATACCCGAGATGGTTGATCAGGTCGGTAACGGAAAAGATCACTCGGCTTGCTTGGGTAACATGATTATTCCGAAACAAGGCCCGATCGCTCAGCCCAGTAATTTTCATCCGGCCCGCTAGCCGATGGCGCAGCATTAACCACGAAGCCGAATGCTCGTTGTCGGCGGCGGAGACGCACTCAATTGAAATTTTTCCGATATTAGTCCTCTAAACTCTGTAAGAGCGCGTTCGACGCTGGCTCGATCAGGTAACTTCGAAATGTCAAATGATTTACGAACGATTTTTATTGGCAAGTTCGAATGCGCGACTTCCCCATCTTGCTCAGGCCAATCTAGTTCCTGCCAGATATCTCGATACCAATCCAGACTTCCATCCTGCGTACAATACCAGGCATACAGCCGCAAAAATGTCTCGCTCTGGCTCGCAGGCGTGAACTCGGTCGGCGACGGCTCTGAGTCATCATCTCTGTGTTTTACCCCGGTATCCGTTTCGACAAAAATCTCAAGCATCCACTCACCAACCTTCTGGACATTCCAGTCCAGTGAAGCCGGAAAATAACATAGCGACATGCGATAAAGCGGGAGAGTCGCCCAAATCCATTCCCAGTCGCCAAAGGGATTTTTAGTTACCTGCCCCGGCATTCTCCCAATAAAATCCTCGGTTTCCCACCGATAGAATCGATATCCTAGCGTCTCAGTAACAAGCCTGATGATATCCACGACGCGTCGCTGATAAAGCCATATCAGCCTATAGGCCTTTCTCACGTCAGTCAGAGCATGTGTCAAATCAAGCTGTACACCCATTTTCCACCCCTTCTGTGCTAACTGATACGACTCAACCACTCCAAGGCAGTAAAGCTTGAAAAGACCGATCGTCCATCGAGAGCAGCTCCGACGCGTCAGTAAGCAACCGTGCTAAATCCTCAAATTCTTGCGGCAGACTATCTTTCCCGTCTTTATTTACGCCCTTTTGCCTTTGCCGAGTAACTCTGAGCGCGGCCCAATCCTTCCGCTCCTTGCGACCCTCCACATACTCAAGAAGCTCCGACTTAATGGCGTCTCTCCGCACGGTGACTGTTTTTACCACGGATTCAATGGAGTGACCGGTTGGCCGCCGAAGTTCATCCGGAATCGCCAGGGCATCGGACCATTGATCGACGTCAACCTGCCCAAATCGAAACTCATGGACCTTGTTCAAAAACGTCTCAAGCTCATCTTTCCCCTTAGAAATGTTGAAAGAAGATTCGAGCAGTAAGCAATTGCCAATGGCATGTGCGGTCGAAAATAAACTTCCGTATTGAGTGTCGCTAAGCTGCGATCGCGGAACCATGGCCTCCCAAATCTTTACCGGTACGATGTGATCAACGTGAAGAAACGGACTCTGCCGACTTCCAGTCCTCAATGGAATACTGGCCATTTGCCAGCGCTTATCATCGAGCCGAAGCCATATCCAAATTGGGGCGTAGTACGCGTTTACAAACTGACGCTGGTCCACTTCGAGAGTTCGAATATACTCAGAGGCGTCCGGAGCTAGCTTCCTAAGCCAATCGTCAATTGTTCCGGCGATCGTACTTAGCACAAACTGTAGGTCCTCCGATTTTTCAACATTCTGCCAAGCCTTCGAGAGATCAGAAACGTATTGCGCGAAAGATTGGTCATTAGATGAACCCCAACGTCCCGCCCATTGTGAACAGAGAAGCCACCGATCGGCACGGGTCTTAAGCAGAGAGTCGCATTGTTTCGAATAACTGTCGCCGTCGACAACGTTCAATTTATGCAGTCGCTGCCATCGCCGCAGAAGGCTCCATAAGGCACCAAGAATAATCGCGGCATTTAACGACGCATATACTTCATTTCGCTGGAGGTCTTCGTCATCCAATATGGCGCAATAATCGATCAGGTCTCGGTGAAGGTCATTCCACGTATCAAGCAGGTTCCGCGCCATCGGTCGAATTTTCTCGCCCCGAAGCAAATCGCCAGGGCTCAGTAGGTTGCCGCTATTGTGAATCGTAGCCCAAACTGCGGAAACAAACCGGACTACCTCATCGAGATCGATATGAAAGTTAGACTGCGCCATCCCTTCTCGCAGCAAGTCGAAGCACTCCGTGGCGTCTTTCCCATCTGTTCTGGCAGGGTCCCAACCCCGTTTAATCCAGGCGAAGGTAATCTCTTGTCGGGTGAGCACAGTCCCCGCAGCATTCAATCTGGTAAAAATGTTGACGATTGCATCATTGTATATTTCAGGATCGTCATCGTCGCCCAGAGCCGAAAGTTCCAAATAGGCAACGCGCGCTCCCTTAGCCTCGTTGAGCGTGACCATCACCTCTGCCAATGGCGAAACGATATGGTCAGTGAGCGCTTCAGGGACAGAATGACTCGAAAGAAGCTTCTTGAGCTTGTCGCGATATTCTCGTTCTGGCGTGTTTGGCCTTGCCAGCTTCCAAAACCAATTAAGACGTACAAATCGTCCCAAGTTGGTCTGGTCGTAAGTGCGCGTGAGTGGCTCATTGTAATTGGCTGGTTTGGGTTCGGTCGACTGCCCGCCATCTTGCTTTCCAATTGCCCACTTGAGCACATCCCTGTACTCGATCTTGCGAGTATCGTGCTTAGCTTCCAACTGCTCATGGAACGCCTTCAGATCGAGGAATAGTTGTCCTTGAGACCAATGCTTGGCAGGATTTCTGCCTCTCCAGCGTTGTTGGTAGATGTCTTCATACCAATCCTTGTCTGTGAGCTTGAATCCCCACTCGTCGCCGCCGAATGCCAACAGTAGACTTTGGACCCGCTGTTGACCGTCCAATATCATCTTGAAGTGCTGCGGCTGCGGCGGTAGCGCCTCGCTTACGTGTTCTCTCGATTCGCTTGTGCGATCGACAACCTTCCAAAATGAGCGGTGAGGTATTACTCCTTTCTCTTCGTTCTTGATGGACCAGAGAAGTAGCGTACCAAACGGCCACCCACGTAGCAACGAATCGATCAGGAGGACGACTTGCGTAGGAGTCCAAACAAAAGGTCGCTGTAAGTCGGGGATCAGCAGTGTGGCTCCAGAATCTAGACTGGCGTCTTCAACAAGTTTGTGGAGCTCGATAGCCGCATCGGAATAGTTTCGCGCCATTGTGACCTCTGAAGAAGAAGACTACGGCTAACGATCATGCTGCCGCTGACTTGAGCCTTAGTTTGCCGCAAACAGGCGCCGATATGTCTTTTGTAGTGCAGACGGTGCCACAATATCGACTTCTGGCGCTCATGTCACCAAATGCCAACACATCTCCAGCGCGCCACCGGCGCGGAAGCGCACGATAAGAGAGCCGTCGGACTCGTCCTCGAAGGTCTGCGTCGGATGAAACAGAAACTGCCGCGCGTCGGGCGCGGCCTTCGGCGAGAAGCGCCAGACCACGTCGAACGGCTTTTCCTGAAAGACGCCGAACGAGCGTTCGGCGAATTTTTGCAGGGAAAAGTTTTTGTGCCGCGTGAACGGCCGCGCGGTCGGCTCCACCTTCTCGATATTGGCGAGGCTGAACAGGCGGAAGCCGCGCGCCTGCGGGTTGAAGCTGTCGGCGACGAGATAATGGCGGTTACCGAAGAGGAAGCCGTAGGGGGCAGACCAGCGTTCGGCTCTGCGCCCCGCTGCCGCGGGCGCGGTAATACAACTGCACCTTCTGGCAGGCCAGGATGGCTTGCCGGAGTGCGGCGACGATGTGCGGCGCGATTGTCTGGTGTGGGCCGGGCCGCAACGCCATACCTTCCGCCTCGGCGAGGATTTCCAGATCAGGTCCGATGCGACGGACCGCGTCCGGGCGAATCATTGCCTTCAGCTTCGACGAAAGCGTCTCCAATCGCGCCAGCGGCTCGACCATAGCCTTGCGGCTCTTTGTCGTGGTCACGTATGTGCTTGCGATTTGCTTGGCCGATCGAGGCCGGCGACTGGTAAATGCTGTGGAATCGCGGCACCGGGGGATGCAAGCCGGTCAACGTTGCGTCACGCAAGGGCTAACTGACGCGACACCCACCGCAAAGCTGAAAACAGAGCCAAGAAGCAAGTGCACACCGAACTTCATAGGACGCCTGCACCGGCGGCCATGGTGAGATCATGAATCTCAACTCTGACTTGACCAGCCTGCATAATGGTGAGAACACGCTCCACGAACTCCTCAGGCAGGGCAATGGCAAGGAGCTTCTCGGCGCGCGTCACCCCGACATAGATCACGCGCTTAGGCTCGGAGTCAGTCCGGTTTTCCCAGGCGGTGATCAGCTCCTGGGTATATTCGCCCGGCGGAATGACCACGCACACCGCCCCGTGCTCACTGCCCTTCGCTTCGTGAATCGTCGCCCATTTGACCGCCGCCAGATGGGAATGTGGCTGAAGAAACTGGCTCCATTCAGGACGTGGCGGCATCCGGAAATAACTAGTCACCGTGACGCCTTCGCCGTAAGTCAACGCGAGTCCCGTCACGGCGTCACGAAGCGCCTTCGCCCAAGCGGCGCGGCCGTCTGCTGAATTAATGCAGGTCGCCTGCAGGCAGGTGATGAGCTGCAAGGCCATGCGGCGCAGCCAGCGGCGATCGATGCCGTGATGCTCAGCGGCACGCGCGACGCTGACTTGTTCGTCAAATTTACCCATCAGATCGAGCAGCGCCTCCTCGACGGTCACGAGGCACTCTTCACGGGCGCGTCCTGACGTCCCCTTAGCGTGGTAGGTACCTGTCGCCCTCGCCAGTCTCGCGACCTTGGAATCGCCGCCTTCGGAATCTGTACTGAGGCCGCACGCGTTGCGGGCGGACGTGCGCGCGTGCGCGAGAACAATCCGCGCTGGCGCGGCGATGCCCGCCTGCTGGCACAAATTGTTGAAGTAGAGATGAATCGAGGCCGGCGGCGTGTTGCCCTCGTATTTGAGGACGTAAACCGGAAGCGTGACAGCAGCGTTTACGCCGAGCGCTTGATCGGGCTCGGCGCGGTTCCGCAGCGTGGCGGCACAGCGGCAAATCGCGGGACTGCTACGAAAATTGCCCGACAGCTCAAGATTGTTGTCCGCACCATAGGCTTGGGAAAAGGTGCCCAACGCGGCCGGATCGCCCTGCCGAAATCCGTAGATCGCTTGGTCGGTGTCCAACACCACCGTGACGCGGAGCCCATGGCCGCGCAACCAGGTCAGCAATTTGAGGTCGAGCGGGTTACAGTCCTGCGCTTCATCCACGATCAATTCATGGAAGCGTGCGGCGACTGCGCGCCCGAGGCTGGCTGACCAATTTAGACCTTGCAGCCGCGCCAGTGCTTCGACCCGAGCATCGGCCGCGCTCACATATCCCCTTCTTCGGAGCCCGAGGCGCGCCTGCCGTGCCGCTTGCACGTAAGCTGGCCGGTTACCCTGGACGTGAGCGCGCAACCCGTTGTGACCAATTGTGTAGGGATTAATATCGTTAGTGACTGGGTCGAAGCGGTCAAGAGACACTCCCGGGCCGCGAAAGGCGGCGCGACCGCGCAGCCGGATGTCGACGCCAAGAGTGTTCCAGCTATCGACGACCGTTGGCCGGACGGCCACGTCCTTCAGACCGCAAGGCGTAATGAAGAATTGCCGCAGGAATGCATCGAATGTGCCGACAAAATTCGGGTGGCGATGAATGACATGAAGGCCCAAAGCGCGGCATTTTGCGAGAAACTCGTCGATGGCCGAATTGGTGAAGGACAGAACGCCGATGCCTTTTCGCGGCGGGAGGCCTGGCGCAATTATCCGAACGCGTTCAACGATCGTTTGCGTCTTTCCGCCCCCAGGGCAAGCTCGGACGAAAGCTTCAGCAGCATGCTCGGCGAAGGCGCGCTGCTGTGGAGTAGGCTCGCTCATCCGGCCACCGCAAGGATCGCCTGTCGGAGATAGTCCGGGACTTGAAAAGCGGCACCGGCCTCGACGCGCTCCGCCAGCTGCTGAGCAAAATCCCCTTTGCGCGTGCGTGTAGATTTCAGAAGCTCTACAAATGCCGCCGGACGGGCAGCGGCTGCAACGCCATCGACATTCGACGCCCAACGCGCGGCCGATTGCGGATGCAGCGCGATGAAAGCCTCGCGCAGCAGCTGGGCGTTGCCGGCACTGAACAGCTCATGTTCCAGCGTGACTGCATTGGTCAGGACCTGTAGCCGGTCCGAGACGCCCCATCCGGTCGCGAGCACATCAAGATCGACCTTGCGATTGCCGGGCGAATCCGGATCGGCGTCAGTGACCACGACGACCCGGTCGGCAATGGTCGCCCCTCCGCACGGACGGAGTAGAATATGGACATAGGGCGCAAAATCCACGCCGTCGATCGCCACCACCACGGCGCCTCGAAACCTCTGCAAGGCATGTGGATCGTTGTTGAGCACGCATTTGCGGGCAATAACCGGCGTCAGAAGTGCCTCGGCAATGCCCTCGACCAGCAACGCGCGATTGCCAAACAGCAAAGCGGAGCGTGTCACATCGAGATAGCGGCCCACTTTCTGAATCATGGGCGCATCGAGGCCCAGTCCAGTGATCGGAATCAAAACCGTCTTCATGACGGGCGGCGTCGCGCCGGCTTCCGGAGCCGAACGGACGACAACCAGATGTTCGGGTGACACCCAGGCCGTGAGATTTGGAGAGTGAGTGGTAACGATGACCTGGATCCGGCCTTCCGGTTGGCCGGGAGCTGTCACCTGCGCCAAGGATTTCTTCGCCTGTGCAAGTAAGAAGTCGAGCACCAGCATCTGCAGTTGCGGATGAAGATGGGCTTCCGGCTCCTCGACCAGGAACAAGGTCAGGTCCGATTCTCGTGCCTTGGCGAGCTCGACTACCACGGTTGCCATGTAAAGCAGGTTGGCATAGCCGAGCCCCGACGACCTTATGTCCTCCGGCGGCAGCCCTAGGTCGGCAAGTCGGAAGCGCAGGTCGCGCGCCACGTCAGCGAGCGCTTCCGTGGTGAAATCGAGTGAAGCGTTCTGCGGGCGGGCGCCCCGCGTCAAGTCACCCAGCGCAGAGCCGATGTCGGTATTGATCGCCGTTAGAACGCGATGCGGATCACCGGTGCGGCGGACATGCGTTAGAAACCCTTCTTCCTCTCCAGCCAGCAAGAAGTTCTGAAGTAGCGCCGCAATGCGCGTGGCGCTGCCAGAGCCGAGCGCCTGCTTGGCATCGCGCAGCGGCGGCAAATATACATGCCGGATGAGATCGGTCGAGCCGCTCTCCGGCTCGGTTGTGTCGAATCTTCCCGCCCAATAGGAGACGCGCCCGCGCGCCATACCGGCTGTGCGGGTCTGATACCGCATTCCGAATACAGCGAGTTCGGCCGTCGGGTCGGGCACGGCCGATATGAGCAGGCCCTTCATGGTATCGCTCAATCCGGTGAACCGGCCCTCAACGGTGAAATGGGATGGAACGCCTCCGCGCCGCAAATCGTCATCTTCCGGATACCGCTCCCGCCGTCCGCTGAGCGGCAAAGTCAGGAGCCGGAGCGCATCGATGATATTCGATTTGCCGCCGTTGTTCTCGCCGACAAGGACCGTCATTTCGCGGTGAAAGTGCACCGTGACGTCGGAGCATGACCGAAACCGCTGTAAGCGAAGACAATCAATATGCATGGCCGCCTCTTGTCGCCACGCTGGCCATGGCCTCGTCGTCGACTGTGTGCGGCGGCGGTTTACGGCCTAAATAAAACAGGTGGCAGATCGAACGGGTGGCGCGAATGATAAGCGAAAATCATCCGATTCGCAGTCTGATCATAGACGTATAGGCTTGGAGTTTGCGATTTCCGCTTTGGCCTTTTTGTATAGCCTGTAACCTTCGGCAATGACGCCCTTCTTGAAGATCACTTACTGTTGGCTTTCTGTTAGCCCCCCTTAGCCGACTACGTAGTCCCTCCACGTGCTCACCAGGATGTCGGGAGAACTCGATCGCGCTATTACTCAAGGACGCCGCGCAAACGTAGTTGCGACTCGATGACGGACAGTTCGCGCTGCGCCCGCTCCAACCCCGCGCGTCCCCCGTTGGGATTGCTACTGCGGTCGTTGGCGATTCGGCGTTCCGCCGCCGCTACCCGGTCTCGTGCGCGCTCCAGGTCGGCAACGGTGTACTGCCGAGGCTCCGGCCGCACGGTTTCTTGCGCGGCCCCTTCGCCGCCCTCCTGGCGAGGATGGCCGCCTTGAGCTGCTTCCCAGTCGCCACCGTGCCACTCCGATTATCCCGGCGGATCCCGCCAATTAAACACATTCGGCGCGGCTTCGTGAGCCGAGTCGCGCTAATCTTGGGGTGCATGGAGCTGAGCCGACCACCGCTCGTCGTTGCCTTCGAACTGAGCGAGAAGCGTAAGGCGATCGTTGCCGACGCTCTCGCCGGCGCGAGCGCTGTCGTATATCTCACCGAACTCGATGAGGCGCCTGGGCCGGCGCCTTCGCTCGGCGTTCGCGGCCGGCCAGAATCGTCGCGGCCGTGGATCGCTACGCTAGGTAGCGACGGCCGCTTGCCTTGGCTTGTGATGGCCTCACCGCCGCCATAATCACCAGTCTGACCGCTTGAAGGAGATCGTCATGGCGAAAGAAACAAGGTCGAAAAAGCAACTGGAAGAACTTGTCACGCGCGAGGCGAGCGCCAGCGGCGAATGCAGTGACCTTAAAAGCGTGACCGTCATCGGCCCCGTCGAACGAGGTTATTCGAATTGGGATATCGTTATCTCGTCGACTCGTCCGCCAAACACGATTTCCGATCCGTGCCGAATCGAACTGACTATGATCGTCGGCCGCCTCCAGGCGCAGTACGATCTGTCGGCAAAACAGCGCAAAACTGCGCGCGAGCTTGAAGAGATGATCGCGGAGCGAATTGGCGTCGGCGGCATCATGATAAAGGTCCACCCCGATCCGGCTTACGACTGGCATGCAACGGTGATGACCGCCCCTGCGAGGGCGGTCGCGGCGCAACAAGTGGTCGAGAAAATCGGCGAGGAGCTTCGATCGCAGTTCGAACTGGCGAAGTGACCAGACTGCGCACGGGCGTGGAAATTCCCGGGGACGACCTCAATGCAACAGCGATCACGGGGGCCGGCCGCAACTTTGGGCGAGCTTCACCGCCGCAGTCCGTGGGTATGGATTTATTGTGACAAATGTCCGCATCGGTCGCCGATGGCCTTCGCTCCTGTCGTAATCCGCTGGGGGCCGAACGCTTCGAGTGACAAGCTGCGGCGATCTGCTCGATGTACTGCGTGCGGGCACAAAGGCGCGACGCTGCAACACCCGAGCTGGGCCGGTCAGGACGTACGCTTTCAGCCATTCCCCGACGAAGGCCGTCGAGATGGATGCGATTAAGCCCATTCCTGATCTTCCGAAGGGCCTGCGAGAGGCCGCTCTAAGAAGCACTGTGATTCCCTTCGTGGGCGCCGGCGCATCACGGATTGCAGGTTGTCCCGACTGGGTTGAGTTTGCCGATGGTGCACTGAGCACTTTCATCGCGCAAGGCAAGTTTAGCCACAGTCAACTCGATCAAATAAAATACCTAAACCCGCGGGTCAAACTATCGATAGCATTGGGTTTGCAGCGAGAGCACGGCACGCAAATCGATTTCGAGCAAGTTCTTTACCCCAGGGGACGCAACGACAACGCAAACGGAAGGCGCCTCTATGGCGCCCTCTGCAAGCTCGGCACCACCTTTGTTACCACCAATTATGACGACTGGCTCGACACTACAATTGAGACTTCGATGCCATCGGCCGAGGACAAATCAGACCCTACAAAACCGACGATAAAGGAACGGCCGACGATCGTGACCAAAGTAAGCGAGTTGACCCCTGATCGGTTGAACCGACCAAACACCGTGATTCATTTACACGGATCTATGCACGAGCCTGACGGCATGATCCTGACCACCCAACACTACGTCAGACACTATGCCAACGATCGCCTCGGACAGGACGGCGAGCGAACAGAGAATATTGTTCTGACGTTTCTGGATTTTCTCTTCAAAGAAAAGAACGTTCTTTTTGTTGGCTACGGATTAGCGGAGCTTGAAATCCTAGAATATGTCATCGTCAAAGCACGATTGAACAGCGCGCCGGCTCAGAGGGAGATGCGGCATTACCTGCTCCAGGGGTTTTTTTCTCACGAACAGGAGCTGGCTCGAAGTCTTATTCCTTACTATCGCGAATGTGGGATTGAGTTACTACCTTTTCTCAGGGACCAATTGAATTGGAATCAGCTGATTGACGTTTTGGAGGAATTCGCGCGGCTATCTCCCGCAGGTCCTCCCTTGAAAATTCAGCGGCTACTAGAGATGAAGGATTTGCTGAATGACTGAGCAGCTGTCCACAAGGCAAAACTCCTTCATCAACATGATGAGGGAGGATGAGGAGTACGAGCGCCAGGGCTTTGCCCTCCTCTTGCAGCGGCCAGATTTTGACAACTTCTTTGATGCTCTGGTTATCGCTGGTCTGTTTGATCCCTCACGCAACCTCGGACCGATCGAAGACGAGAAACCGGGATACTATCGCCTGCCGTACTGGAGCGTGCTTCCGTACCTTGAAGCGGTTGCAAAGCGCTCAGGCGAAAGGGACGACGCTGAGCTAGCCCAGAAAGTATTAGCCGTAATCCGAACGGTAAGCCGCTGGCGCGATGCGGATGGCAATGTTCGTGACAACGAAAACACGTGGCACACATTTGCTATCATATTTGGCATGGTGCCAACTTCTGCCGTGTCCATTGAAGATATTGGCCTGATTCCGTCGTGGTTTGAGGGCGCCTTTAATCGGTCGAGAGTTGGTGTCGCGTTCGCCAGCGGCGCATTGAAGAAATTCATCGAAAGCGAGCGCCCGGAAGACTGGTTAAAGGCGTGTCGAATTCTGGAATACTGCACCGCGATCCGCTGGGGCGACAAAAAAGGGGGGCTCAGCAACGAGTCCGAGAAGGAGGCAACCACTGTCGTTGAAGATTTTTGGCTGCAGAAGCTTATCAGTTCGACAGCTGTATCCCTTGGCAGAAAGGCTGGAAGGGAGGCAGCAAATACCTTCCTGGCGCGGCTACGCGAACTTTTTGCAAGAAGCTTCGATGGACGCATGACCCATCTGCTGCGACCGGCAATCGAAGAACATGCGCAGAATCGCAGCTGGCATGGACCGGCGAACCGGTTTGTCGAAGGATTTAGAGATGTCCTCCTCAGCTGGGTGGATCACGATGCCGCCACCGCCAAAGCCTTCATAGAGCCGCTCCTTCATGATGATGCCGAAATCATCAGGCGCATCGCAATTCATGTTCTGAACGTGCGCTTTGACGCGTTGCGTAGCTCGGCAGAACTGCTCTTCAGGCCGAAAATCTTCGATGCCGGCCACCTCCACGAGCTTTACGTCTTGCTGAAGACGCGTTTCCAATCTTTCAGCCAAGACGAAAAAGCTGCGACCTTAGCCACTGTCCTTTCTTTGCCGTTGCCCGACTACGGTAGCGATCCCCCACGCTTGCTTCGATATATGAAGCGCGACTGGCTTTCCGCAATCGCCGGGCAAGGATACGCGCCCGCAGACAAATCGTTTCAAGAGTTTATGTCTGATCGAGCGCTAGGAGGACTGTCTCCCCATCCAGATTTTCATGGGTACATGGAAACCCGGTGGGGCTTTGGGCCGACGCCACATAGCGTGCAGGAACTCATCAGTTTTGCCGAGGCCGGCATCCTTGTAGAGAAACTCAACGCTTTCACTCCGGGTAACTCTTGGGACGGGCCCACTGTTAGGTCTCTATCGGATTCGCTTGTCGATGCGATCGGGCACTCGCCGCAAGTTTTTCTCGAACTATTGCCATCTTTCCTGAATGCGAAGCACGAATATCAATATGCAATCATCAGCGGCTTCAAGAAGCTGTGGGATACCTGGGATGGAAAGAAAGCTGATTTCAATTGGAACGAGGCGTGGTCAAAACTGGTCGAGTTCTTCGAGAAAACCGTAGGCGACGAAAACTTCTGGTCAACGCCCGTAGGGGACGGCGAATCGCTTTCGCCAAATCGTAATTGGATTCCACCGGTAATTTCGGAGTTCCTCCGTGCCGGAACCCGAGACGACGAAAAGGCCTACGCTCCTAATTTGCTGCCGCGAACTTGGCTGCTAACGAAAATCCTGCTGAAGCACTCTGAGCGCCAAGAAAAGCCGAGTGATAGCGATGCCATGACCCAAGCCATCAATACATCTAAAGGCAAGGCAGTTGAAACGCTAATAAACCATGCGCTGCGGAGCTGTCGTTTAAGTGATGCCACGACTGAATCCCACGCAGATGTCTGGCAAGAGATGCAGCCGGTATTCGACGAAGAAATTGCCAACTGTCAAAACGATAACTTTGAATTTTCGACCTTGGCGGGAGCGTATGTTGCGAACCTGCATTACCTAAGTAATGATTGGCTCCATAAGAACTTTAAGAGAATTTTCCCGACCGAATTCCCCGAAAATTGCATGTCCGCGCTCGATGGCCTCGCTTACGCGCCGGCCCAACGGCCAATCTATCAAGAGCTCGTCGACTCGAAAATTATTGAGTGGGCGCTAAATCATGAGATGAAGGGTACCCACGCAAGGGAAAATCTCGTTCAGCGCATTTGCCTGGCATACCTTTGGGATCAGGAGGAGCTTGAAACCCAGCGATTTGCTCTGCTCTTTGATGCTCAGCGAATTGACGACCTTGACGTAGCGTGTAGATATTTTTGGTCAATTCGAGAGCAGGACCTATACGAAGAGCAAAAGGAAAAAATTCTGCTCTTTTGGGAAAAATGTGTCTCGTGGGCCAAGACGATCGATCCGATCCCGACGAGGATCCTTTCGAGTCTAAGTTTGCTTAGTTGCTATCTCGAAGAGGCCGTCGGGCCTCGCGAACTTTCGTTGTTGCTCGCGGTCGCCCCTCATGTTTCAGTCGACTACAACGGAAGCTTCTTCATTGAAGAGCTCGATCGTTTCGTCGAAAAGAGCCCGCTTCAAGTAGGGGAAGTCCTCGTTTGTTTGCTCCAAACATATTGGACGTCGTTCGACTACGAGGACAGACTCAAGACATTGATCTTAAAGCTTGCCGAGCATTCCGAGACGAGACTGCACGCAATTCGCTCTGCCGAGCGTCTCAGGTCCCTGCCTGGAATGCTTCAAGTTTACGAGACGTTGGTTTCACAATCCGCCGATGCCGGTGGATGATAGGGGCTACTAAGTTTTGCGATGGGACAGGAGCGCGCGCGCCGGGTTTCCGACATGGTCGCCGCGACAGTATCCGCGGGCGCCGCCCGGGTCAGATTGCCAAGGCGCATTCATTTCCGTTTGCCAGTGGCATCCCATAGCGATCAAGAGACCGCCGCAGAGGAGAACAAAAAGAGAACTCCGTTCAATGGGTTAGACTTCCGGCGCGCAACAGCCTCTCCATATCACGCAACATATCGATCAACTACTGCAACAAAAGTGATTGTAGCGCAACAAATGGCGTGCTATATGCATTGGCACAAGGGAACTGCAAGCCAAGGACGCCCCATCGAATGGACCACTTTCCTATCATTCAAGCTCTATGCCGGGCTGCGTTGTCCCAGCCTTCGCCGGCGGTACGCAAACAGGTCGAGCGATTAAAGGACGCTCTTGCTCAGGAGGGCGACGCTAAAGCGGCTGGGGTGCTGGCGAGTTTGTTGACCGCTGCGGAGCGGACCATCGAATTGTCGCCAAGTCGTATTGTACAGTCCCGTGCGCAGCTTTCTGGCGAGACGCTGTCCCCAAATACCCAAGTCCCCGTCGACCGCGAAACCTCCGCACCGCTCGCCCAATTGATATTTCCCGCGGCGACTCGCCCGTCGGCGCCGCTTTTCAATGAGATGGTATCGAAGGCCGTGCACGCGGTTTTGGAGGAATGGAACAATCTTGAACCGCTTTCGGAAGTGGGGGTTCAAGCAGCGAAAACATGCCTCATCTACGGCGCGCCAGGTACCGGCAAGACGCGCCTTGCTCTATGGATGGCGACTCAACTCGATCTTCCAATCCTGCTCGCCAGGATTGACGGCCTCGTCTCGTCGTTCCTCGGAACGACGGCGCGCAACATCGCGAATCTATTTGCTTTCGCCAACCGCTATCGCTGCGTTCTGTTGCTGGATGAATTCGATGCCTTTGCTAAGCTACGCGATGATCCTCAGGAGGTCGGCGAAATTAAGCGCGTAGTGAACGCGCTTCTGCAGAATCTTGATACCCGCCGTGACGTTGGCTTGACCATTGGCATCACAAATCATCCGCATCTGCTCGATTCCGCCGTGTGGCGTCGATTCGAAGTGCAACTTGAAATCCCGAGGCCGGAATTTAGCGTGCGCGTCGAAATCGCGCGCCATTTTATGCCCCCGGTCGATGCACCGGAAACGCATCTTCGAATGATCGCTTGGTTTACTGACGGCGCGACGGGCGCCGAGATCGAGACGCTTGTGCGCACCTACAAGAAGGCTATGGCCGTTCGAACCGGCGAAGAGCGTCTCTTACTCGATACCTTACGACAATTCGCAACTCTCAACAGCGGCCGTATCGACGCCGCGCGCAAGGAACTCATTTTTTCCAGTAACGGCGTTCTTTTCCGCGCCATGAAGGAAGATCAGCAGCTGGGTTTTTCGCTTGAGGACATCGGACGCATCGCGGGCAAGGACAAATCAACCATCGGCCGCCAGATCAAGAGCGCCGAGAAGGAATCAGATGGCAACGAGGCGGTGACTTCTCATGGCTAGCCCCCTCCAAATCATTTTGAATGACAGAGATTACCAGCAGGCCCGCGATGTAGGCGGCGGCGGCCCCAAGAAAGATTTTTTCGCGGACCAGGATCGTGAGTTCCGCGACCACAAGGCGGCACTCATTGCCCAGCTTGGCACCATTGCGCGGACCCTTGAAGGCCAACCCGAAGGCGACATCGGTTACGTGAAGGTCATCCTGCGCCGCGATGCTTGGGCAAAAAGCCATCGCCCGCTCTCGCTCTTCAAACCGGCGCGCGTTACCCTTATCGGCGGTGGTGACCTTGGCGAAATGTATTACGAGGCACGTCCGCGCGCGCTTCGTGAGATCGCAGCCGACATCGCCGAAGCCGAGAACGAGACGAGACTTAAGCTCGACAAGGCCCGTAATAAGATGGTTCCCAACCCATCATCCGCGCGCAGCGAAACTGGAGCTATCGGAAAAATCGAACTTTACGGCCCGCGTGATCGCCGCTCCTTCTCGGTCGAAGAAGCGGTCTCCTGGCTCGCGCGACCCATGACCGGTAGCGCCTATTACATCGAATTGTTCGATATGCCGCCGCCCCACAATCAGTTGGACGCCTATGATCCCAACCGACAAAAGCTGTATTCGACTTTCCTTGAAGGGCTGGCTTTTCTCGGCGACGGGCTCACCGTCCAGCGCTTGCCCATGCGCGACAAGTCGCAGCTATTCATTTCGGCGCGGCTGGGACGCTCGGTGCAGCCGCCAACGCTACTTCTAGATTCACCCACGCCGCCCGAACGCAGGCGGCGAACGGAGGTGACTCCCTTCGACCAAACGATTGATCGGCACCGTCGGCTGCTTGCATTTCTCGATCATCATCCTTTGGTGAGGCATATTGATCTGCCGCCTGTCATTGTCCGCACCATCGATGGGATAAAAGCATCAGCACAAGCTGCTGCTGCTCAGGGCCGCGCACAACCGGCAGAACTCACCCTCCCAACACGCATTTCGACTCGGACTTACCCGCGTATGGGGGTGATTGACGGCGGTATCAGCCCGCAACTTTCCGATTGGGTCATTGGTCGTTGGGATTTGCTTGATGCTGCTGATGCCGACCTTGCGCATGGCACTTTCATCGGCGGGCTCGCCGTGGCTGGCGGTGCGCTCAACGGCAATGAGATTTGCGCCGAACCAGATGGTGCCGAAATTGTTGACGTTGCGGTCTATCCCGACGATCAGAACGCGACAACGTTTTCGTCTTATTATCCAGACGGTGTTTCGCAATTTTTCGATGAAGTCGAATACGCGATTGCTGATGCCAAGGCGCGGCACGGCGTCCGCGTATTTAACATGAGTCTCAACATCCAACACCCGGCCCAACGCGATCGCTATAGCCAGTTTGCGGCGCGCATGGATCAAATTGCCGAGGCGAATGATGCGATTCTGTTCTTGCCCACCGGCAATACCGCGCCACAAGACCTTCGACCAGAATGGCCGGCAGACGACACACAGGCGCTAGTCAATTTGGCGTCGGCCCGAAATGATGCGCTTCTGATGCCAGCCGAGAGTGTTCGTAACGTCGCGGTCGCGGCGCTCAACCCTCCTGGTGTTCCGACCTCGCTTGCTCACGCTCCCACTCGTTATTCGCGCCGCGGGCCTGGTTTGCGCGCGGGCGTAAAGCCTGATTTGGCGCATGTCGGTGGCTCTGGCTCGCCTCAAAGCCCCTTGGGTCACGGCCTGTTCTCGATTCGGCCCGACGGTTCGGTCTACGACGGGTGCGGCACCAGTTACGCGACGCCCATTGTGGCAAAGACAGCCGCCGTTCTTGAGCACAGCATCGAAGGTACCGTGTCACGTGAGACGCTGATTGGCCTTCTTCTGCATCATGCGAAAATGCCCGCGCCCTTGCAGTCGAAGGCGATCAGGGGCGTTGCACGTGATTTAGTCGGGTTTGGCAAACCGCCCCCCGCCCGTGAAATTCTTGAAGGTGACGACCATCAAATCACGCTGGTGTTTGCCTCACGTTTGCGGAAGGACCAGCAGATTGCGTTTAATTTTGCTTGGCCTGCTTCCTTGGTAGGCCCGGACGGAGCGTGTCGCGGCGCGGCACGTCTCACTTTAATCTCAACGCCGCCGCTTGATCCACGATTCGGCTCTGAATTCGTGCGCATCAACATCGATGCCGCCTTGCAGCAGGAGGACTTCGACAAGCAGAGCAAGCTGCACTGGAAGCGCCGGCTCGATCCCATCTATCTCCCCGGCAAGGCGGAGGCACCGGTGGTCGAGGCCGAGCGCATCGAACACGGGCTGAAATGGAGTCCCGTCAAAGCCTTTGCACGCACCATGCCGAACGGCGTCGGCAAGTCATCCAACTGGCGCTTATTCGTTGAATATCTAACGCGTGCCGGTGAGCAGGTGCCGGAAAACGGCGTGCCGTTCACTGCTATCCTCACTATTTCAGACCCGGCCGGTGAGCAACCGGTCTTCACAGACATGCGACAGTCGCTGCAAGCCCTTGGTGTGCGGATTGAAGACATTCGCACTGCCGCGCGCGTCGCGACGCGAATCTGACTTGCGGCCGCCCATGGCGATTGCGGACGAACTTTTCCAGGTGTGTGTTGCGCGGAACCAGGTCACTACCCACGCCGACTCAAGCTTGAGGGCTCGAGACGTTTCGTTTTGGCCTTGCGCTTTCCCGTTATGGTCACCGTCGCGTAGGTCTTGAACTGCTGCCAAAAAAGAATCTCGAAGAGCGAGCTGCGCTGGTCTTCGGCCTCGATAGCGCGGCGCACCACAAGGCCGGGCGGCCGCGAGTAAACCCTGCCGAACTTGTCCAAAATCACGCTCCACTCCGCTGCAGCGTCGTCCGGCAGAACATAGAAGTCAATCTTGTAGGGTGACTCGATGAACACTCCGTCCTGGACGCAGAAGATGCCGCGCACGATCTTCTCGGTCATGAGCCGCAAGCTCTGGGCCGGGAGCAACACCGCCACTTGCTCCTCAATGGGACGACCCCAGCGTTCGCCCATTCCGGGAATGGTCGCATCCTTAGGGATTTGCGCGCCCTTAAGCGTCTCAGCGAGAAGTTTCTTGCCGCGCGCATGCCGCAGCGTCTTATCCCGCTCGTCGCGGCCCGCTGTCGGTCGCATCGAACGCATCGCGGTTCGAACGACGCTACGTGACGCTGGGTGCTCCGGCTCAAGCGCTAGTCCGACGCGACTGAGAAAGTCGCTCTCGATCTTGCCATACTTGGTGTTGCACGGAATACAGCTCGGGACTTGCCACTTTGCCAAGTCTTTCGCCGTCACTTCTGGATACCATGACTTTGGGAAGACGTGGTCCCAATTGCGCTCAACGGTGTCGCTGAGGCAGTGAACACATTTGCCAGGTCCGGGCCCTTTCGCCATGGGCGGCCATATAGCAGATTCGCTTATCTCCGATGCGGCCATCAAACGTGAAGAGCGCCAAAGTAGCCATTCACCGCATAACTCGGCACAAGGCGGAGGCGCGCACGATATCAGCTTGTGCCGCGCAGTTGCGCACTAGCGCATCGCGATATAGGAGACCGCCTCCTTGCAGCATAGGAGGCAGGCGATGAACACAGTCTTTGCCGACCGTTCAATTACGAGGAGCAATACGCCCTGATCCCGGTGGCAGCCATCATTGTGCCCGCGCATACGCGATCATCCGACAGCCTTCGGCTACAGAAAGCATTTTCCCATCGATAACCGTCAAGAACGCTTACCCGTATCAACATCGGCCCCGCAGCAGCGCCGAAGTTGGAAGAGCAATTGACCACGGCATTCAGATCGTTCGGGCTATTCGTGCCAAAGATAGAGCGCTCGAAGCTGCCGTTCCGTACGACGCGCTGAATCTCTCGGACTACTAAATAGTCTGAAAAATGTGATCCGAGCCCGCTGTTAACATCGGCCATAGTTTCGGATCATGAGGCATGCACCCGTGCACATAAACGCGTAGAGCTTCCTTGGGAATCGCATCATAAGACAAGATAGAACCCCACCGTTTGGCACTCTCGACAAAAATGCAGGCAGCCGAACGTCCGCCATCCTCCGCTCGCAGCACTTCCGCGATCCCGAACCCCCCATCGTATGACCAGTCTAGTCCGACACGACGTGGCAGCGACTCGCGGCAGATCGCAAGACAAACGAAGGGACCCTGTTGAACAGTCGGCGGCACGACATTGGCCCCGAGCGGATTCAGGCAGATTATTTTCGACGCGGAAGGGCCAATGTATTTCACCACCACTTCAGACGCCGCCTTATCAGGTCGCGGCAGCAACCCCTGCGCTCGAATTGACGGGACATTTGTGAGCGGGGTGATGTGATAGTACCACTTGAAGTGACGGCCGAGAGCCATCCTCATCGCCGGCATATCACTAAGCATTTCATCGTGAATACTGCCTGTCATTGCCCTTAACCCCGGCGTTGTGTGCTTTGCATATTTAGCCCATCACACGGCCTAGCCCACCATCAGGCATTCCTTCTTCCCTGCTCGCGCTCTCAGTCCTCGATGTCGGATCGCAGCCAATGGCGCGCGGACGCCCAACTGCATCCCGACACTCGCAAGATAAATCCAGTGGCTGGGTTCACGTCGTTCATTTCGGTGGCCAAGCATTCAATCACATGCGCGACTGGATGGGCTGGTGCCGATAACAAAGGCTATGCAGGGGTTCAACTGGCCCTCAATGCCGCGACTTAGACAGCCAGACCAGATGTGGTGGTACGTGGCCGCAAGAGCCCTCTATAGCTCGCCGTATTGACTCATTGTTCGTGATTTGTTCTATAGTGATATGAGCGTAGTTCTCGAAATCAACCGGGACTTTCCCTACCAGGTCGCGCTGTCCTTCGACGAGGAGGCGATGGACGTGCTGGACTGGCTCGAAAGCTGCGAATTCCAGTGGGACATGTATGTCGATCTGCCGGAAAACACGGTGAGATATTGCTTTCGCACCTTAGACGACGCTTCGGCATTCAAGCGAAGGTTCGGAAATGCGCCGCAAGGGCGAGCTCTCGCCAGCGGGCATTGATCGTGGCTGGCCCCATCAAGTCGCACTACCGGCGCGCTTCTGTGAACGCGGCGGCTACCAGGAGATTCACGAGTTCTGCAAGGAGTTGACGCTTTGCACCCGTGGCCACGCCGTCTTTCATGACGCCGAGTGGTTTCACGTCTACTGCTTCGAAAAATCGGAGGACGCTGATAAATTCATGCAGCGGTTTGGCGGCGAGAAGTTTGATCCGAAACAACGAGGGAAGGGTAGTAACTGGGCGCGTTGGAATAAGCCCTAGGCTCCCTACATATGGTCCATGTGTGGTCGCGTTCGTCTGTCCTCGGACTATTCCGAAATCAAAATCAAGCTGAAGTTCGACCTGGATGCTCCGGCGCCAAACTTCGAGCGGGATTGGAATCTGCCGCCGACCCGGCCGATGCTAGTTGCCATTCGTTCGGTCGAGGGCAAGCGCACACCGAAGATGATGCGGTGGGGACTGCTTCCGCATTGGGCGAAAGACGAGAAGATCGCTTACTCGACATTCAATGCGAGAGCCGAGGAATTCACGTCCAAGCCGGCCTTCAGGGATGCCTGGAAAAGAGGCCAGCGCTGTCTTGTCGTGACCGATGGTTTCTACGAGTGGAAGAAGCTCGATGAGAAGGGCAAAGACAAACAACCCTACGCGATCGCCATGGCGGATGTCGGCCAGATGGTCATGGCTGGCCTGTGGGCAAAGTGGAAAGACCCGAAGTCAGGCGATGAGATTCAGAGCTGCACGATCCTCACCTGCGGGCCGAACGATGCCATGGCGGAATTGCATAACCGCATGCCGGTCATTTTACGTGAGGCGGATTGGCCGAAGTGGCTGGGCGAAGAGCCTGCCACCGAGGAGGAGCTGTTGGCGCTTCTCAAACCCTGCCCCGACGACCGCCTGAAAATCTGGCCGGTGGATAAGAAGGTGGGGAACGTTCGTAACAAGGGTGCCGAACTGGTCTTACCGGTTTAGTGACGAGGCATCTTCCTGGACGAGGGCGCCGGGCTTCGCCGGACCGGGCTTTCGCGAATGCCAGGGCCCATCCAAGGGCGCTCCTGTCACCAGTCGGTCGGCACAAACTCTTTTGCGGTTTTTCTTTTTCTGGAATTCGTTTTTTTCTTTTTCTGGAATTCTTTTTACGTTTTTCGGAGAGATGGCACGCATAAAGGGACATGGCATTTTCACGCGAGCCGCCCTCTGATCATCGCTACCCCCTAGCTCAGCTGAACCAGGCAATTCCGCTTGGAAGAAAGCCGGCGCGCGATCCGGTGATCGCGCATGCGCGCAACGCAGGCCGAAATCGCTACCCCTGAGATCTTACCCTCGCGGCCGAGATCAGGTGCAATCGTAAACGCAAAATCGCGGCGAGAACATGTGATGGTTTCTCGGTGGCGAACGACATTCGGACAAAAATCTCTTTCACATCCTGATCGTGCGCCACGTTGATGAAGTTATGGCGTAAGTTGCGAGCGCCGCCGCCGAGCAACTGGCCCGGCGCGTTTTGCGCATCGAGCGGTGCCGCGCCGACGGTCAAACACCGAAGGGCTAGGCGTCGGGTTTCCAAAAGCCGCGCTTTACACAGTAAGCGCAGCGGCCGAACTCGTCGAGCACCATCCGGGTCGTGCCCGCGTGCATAGCGTTGTGCCTATAGAACCGCCCCATCGGGTTGAGAGTGCGATCCACGTGGTCGATACAATCGTCCACGATAATGATCGGGTCGCCATCCTTAATTCTATCTTTGGTCATGGTCTAATCTCCGCCGCGCTCGATTGATCGGAGACTTTTCGCCGTTGCGTGGGCAACGTTCGAGCTTGAGATAGGCATGGAGGGAGGCCCTCACCGCCTAGACACCTTAGTCCGTTGCTTTCGGCGGTGACCGCCGCTTTTTCGTGCTTCGGTATCGAGCGCGTCAAATTCTGGGACGGACTACCTTTGTTCATGCTGCGACACTCCACTCACCGGAACGCGGGAAATTCACAGCGGCGAATTCGCCATAGAGCTTCCGCGCCGCATCGTCATAGGCGCGAGCGGCGGCTATCTCGCCTTCGGCGGTCAGCGGGAACGACCCTAGATAGTGTTGTTTTCCATCGTGTTTGATCTTCGCCCACCATCGGCCGCCGGTAATGCAATGACGATTCGAGCGGCTTACGCCTTTGTAGCTGCTGGCTACGACGAGTTGTTTGGTGCTGCGCGGGATGCGGTGACGTGTCAGCCCGTGGTCGCCCCATTCTAGATTTGACCGGCGGTAGTCGAGCGAATTTCCGTTTCTAAAATTCGTCTCTTTGCCTTCGGGCGGATCGCCGAGCAATTCATGTTCCAAGAGAGCGGTGCGCCTGCGGCCTTCGTCACCCTTGGCTCCGTGTGCAGCGTAAGGGACGCCGCCGCGTCGAGACAACGCGACATGAAATGCTTGCGTTTTGATAGTGTGGGCGTCCGCGGCATCGACAAGAGCAACAAACCCTTTGGTGAGGCGGCACCATGCGTGATCGCCGCACGCGCAAATTCCGCCGAAGCGATCTTCGGCAAGTTGGCGTCGACGTTCTTCATAGTGGCTGGCAATCACGACGCACTCCCGTTGATCTTGGCGCGCTCGACCTCCCAGGCGATCACGTCGGCGCGTCGCCAACGTCTCGCTGAAGTCTTGCCGCCGAATTGGACGGGTTTTGGGAATGGGAGCACATCGTCACGCGACTTGCGCTCGATCCACGAGCGCGAGAGGCGGAAGCGTTCGCACACTTCGCCGATGGTCATATAGGCATCGTCATCGCTGACGATGATGCGATGTGGTACAGACGTAAGAGCACGTACATGGGTCTTCCCTTTGGTTTGCCCACGGGCCGACGCTGGGTCGGGCAGGGCCGCATCTTGCAATCCACCGTTCCAAAGGGAGGCCGGTTGGCGCGGGCTTACATTGCACTACCCGCTTATGGATGCTGGACAAAACATAGCGCATCCCGTGCCAGTTGTCAGCTCGGCGGCACACTGAGTTCGCATAGTGGGTAAAAAAGTAACGTCAACAAACGGAGAGAGTCTGCACTGATCTAAAAAGAGAATATCGATTTAGATGGTAAACACCTCGCGCGCACGCGTAACCGCGGCGATCATGGTTAACGCGGACCATGACTTTCGGCGCGCGAGCCCCGGCTCAGCCTTCCGACCCGGTAGCTCGATGCGCGGGGAAGGGTGACCGCGCATGCGGGTAGGCGGGCCTCGGATGGCGATCGAAAGCTATATGTCTCTCCACGCATGAGGCGATTTCGGAAGCCGCATAACGGCGACGTTTTGAGGTTGCGAGAACGGAACGAGCCATTAATCAAGATCACGATGAAACAAACAGCTCGTCCTAAAAACTGTGCGCAAAAAGGCCATTTAAGGGACAGTCGCATGAAACTAAGGCCGATATCCCGTGGCAAATTCGCATTTAGAACTGGTAGCTCCAAGCCCGGTTTTTGGGGCCGTCGCCACGCCGCGGCGCAAACCAAATGCCGAGCTGCGGCCGCGGGAATACCTGACCGAGGCCGAGGTGGAGCGGCTGCGTAAGACGGCCTGCACCGGCAACCGCAACGGTCACCGCGACGAGACCATGATCCTGCTCGCCTTCCGGCACGGGCTGCGGGCGTCAGAGCTCGTGAATTTGCGGTGGGACGCGATCGACCTCGAACAGGCCAAGCTGCACTGCAGTCGGCGCAAGAACGGCAAACCATCGGTGCATCCCATGACGGACAGCGAGTTGCGGGCATTGCGCCGGCTTAGGCAGGAAGCGCCCCAATCCCGATTCGTGTTTCTGTCCGAACGCGGCGCGCCGTTCAGCGTCGGCGGCTTTCGTCGGATGATCACACGGCTGGGCGCCAGGGCCGGCTTCACGTTCCAGGTGCATCCCCACATGCTGCGGCATGCCTGCGGCTACAAGCTCGCCAACGATGGCGTCGACACGCGGAGAATCCAGGACTACTTGGGGCACAAGAATATCAACCACACGGTTTGCTACACCGCGTTGGCGTCGGATCGTTTCAAGGGATTCTGGAGGGATTGATCCGTTTAGGTCGATGCCGAACCGATGGTGCGTCAGTAACGACCTCCAGGTGGGCATGATCTTCCGGCCTTCGCACTTGCCCTGAGGGCCTTTTTACAAGCGAGTAGTCGAAGCATTTTGCTAAAAAGGATTTGTCGCTTGAAGTCTGCGGGTCCTCGCGCGCGCGCGAGACCGAAGCGATCATGGTTAACGCGGCTCGAAATCAGAGCAAAATCAACGATAGCAGCGAGAGACCGGGTCGCTGGCGGCCGGGCCGCTGTCGTGGAAACGGGAGTGGTGAACGCGGCCGAAAAGCCGAGCAAAATCAAAGACGGCCTTGGACAGCTCCGCCTTTCGGTCGCCACGGCCACTGTCGCGACGGAACCCTCAGTTTCGCGCTGGTGCGCGTTGGTCCGAGATCCAAAACGCCTGCGATCAGTTCTCGCTAGGCAGCCCCAAAATCAGTCACATCAGTCACATCAGTCACATCAGTGAGCTTCTTTTTATTACCTGTCTAATCCCCTATTCGTGTTTAGCTAAAAAGGAAAAAGAGGAGAGGAGGAGGAATGGGGTAATAAAAGGCCGTTTACTGACGTGACTGATATGACTGACCCGCCCGCTCTCGCATGGCCGCACGGGCATCGGCCCGTGCCTGCTCCTTCTCTTGCAACCGGCGCACCGCACTCAACCGCTCCTCGACGCCCTTAATGTCCGCCCGCACATACACCGCTTCGCGCTTGCCAGCGACCAGCCACAGCCCGTCTTCGGCCTCCAGGTTGCGGACGACGCTATAGCCGACCCGCTCCAGCTTGTGCGGCAGCGCACGACGGTTTTTGCGGTCGTCGAGCCACTTGTGCATCTCCAAATTCGTCGTCGCAGCCTCCCGCTTCAAGATCGTTGGTGATACCGCGTCCGGTCGTATCAATTCTCCTCCAAAGTCTCTCGCGTCGACGCCCATGGCGTCGAGGAGGTCGGCCAATTCGCCGCCCTCGGGCGCCATGCTGGCGTTGACGATGGCGTGCCACGCCGGCGTCCGGGGCGGTGGCGCCTTGGGGTCGAAGTTGCTGACGTCCAAAGTCGCTAGATATCTGGCGGCGTGCTCGAGACCGCCGCCTTCGTACCAGTTCCAGAGGTCATTCCAATATTGCTCGGTGAACTCCTCCGGCCGACGGTCGGACCAGGCGACGTAATACCTTCGGTCTTCCGGCGGCAGGAAGAGGCCGTCGGTCAAATGATTAGTCGTCACGATCGGACCTACCAGATTGAACATCGGGTGCTGTTTGATCCAGAGATCCCTGATCATCAGAGTCTCGGGCGGTGCCGCGAACCAGTCCTTGGTTCGTTCATAGAAGTGGAACCGCTTGTCGCCGAGGTCGTGCGCCTCGTTGATCCTCAGGATCACGGATTCGAGGAACGAATTTTCATTGGCAAATTTTTCGTACGCCCGAGTCGCTGGGACATCCGCAAAATTCCACTCGCCGACCGCGCGTCTGGCGGGCGCGATGTAGCTGTCCTTGCCGATGCCTTGTTTTGGCGAGCCCATGACCAAGCCGTGGTTGATTTTGTCATGCGGAGATTGGATGCGATACGCCAGCCACCGTTCGATATGTTGGTTATACTCGCCCCAGATGAACTCGCCGTGCTGGCGCCACGGCCCAGCCTTGTCGGCATCGCCGCCGATCTGGTTGGGCGGCATATAGAGGTTGAAGGTGTTGGCGCCCTTCTTTGAGACCCATCCGCTTTTGTGAATCAGAAGATCTTTGATGATCGTGGGCTTTCCCGGCGCCCAGGTCACCCCGTGGGTTGGTTTATTGATGTCGAGATCGGTCGCGGCTCCTTTGCCCAGTATCGAATTGATGGTTTCCGCCGGCCACAGATCGCGCGTCGGCACGTACCAGAACTTGCGCTGCGGCAGGAACGCATGGAAGTCATCAAAGCTCGCCGTGCGCGGCAGTGGCTGCGGCTTCTTATCCCCGGCACGCTCCGAATCCTTCGGCTCGTCGTCCCTGAGCTCGGCTTCGGCTTCGGAAACCTCGTCAGGGCGCCCCTCGGCCCTGTCGGCCGCGGCCTTGATCTCTTCCTTACTCATCGGCGGGGATCGCCGGCTCATGGCCGTGATTCCTTCGGCTTGAGGAGGGGCGGTAGCGTGGTATCGGCAAGCTCCTGAGCGCGCCGGCGACCGCGGCGAGCTTCTTCGATCCGGGCCCATTTTCTGTCTTCATCGGTCAGGGGGTCGGGCGGATCACGTGCGAAGTCGTGCTGCGGCGTGCCTTCGCCAGGCGCGCGCTGTGTGCAATAGCGGTAGCCGTTCGCGATCTTGACGAACAGGTTATCCTTGTCTTCGCACTCTCCGAGCTGCCACGGCGGCTGGCATCGACCCTCGACATTGTAGTAGTCGGCGACCAGGTCGCAGGCGAACTCGAACGAGATGCCCATGTCCTTCAACGGCGGCACGACCTTCGTGACCAGCGTGTCGTCGCCGCCTTGGCCTTCGATCGACCGCGGCGCGTCCACCTTCAGCCAATGGATTGCCCAGGCGATGTTGCCGGGCAAATCGAGCTCGACAATCGGCTTTTGGTCGACCGGCGCCCCCTTCGTGGTCTTCTTCGCCACCTCGTAGAACCAGCCGGGCGCCGCAGCGATCGGCCGCCTCTTGGCGATTCGATAACCGGTGCCGTCGGCACGCCGGCAACCGGGCCCGACGATGTACTGCGCAAAGTCGATGTCGGGATGTTTCGTGTCGGCGCGGCCGACAGCGAAGAGCGGCGCGCCCTCGTACCAAAGATGTCGGCCGCCGCTCGGAGAAGCGCTCTCGAATGTCTCAGGCCAGCCGTACAGCAATTCCAACGATTCGAATGTCTCAGCTCCGCGCTTGCCCGCCTTGGTGTCGACGTCGGCAAATACCAGCCCTGAAAGTGCTGGAGCTATCCCATACCACGGCGGATTGCCGGTTCGCTTTTCCCAGAAGCGGAACCAGTCCCGAATCTGCGCCGGATCGTTGCTGGCCCGACGGAGGTAGTCTTTCAAGAGCGGCTGGCTCTTGTCGTCATAGAGGACAGGGAACACGCGAGTCGACGGCCGCCAGGCGACGAGCCTTAGCGCATAATGGAGCACGTCGTGTCTAACGTGCGATTTGACGTTCAGAGCGCCAGCCTCTACGTTCGGTTTACTCATAGCACCACCTCACTTGTTGCCGGCCGCGTTCTTCACAGCGCGGCCGGAGACTTGATTGCACCTCAATTACCCGAGGAAGTGCCGGGGAAAGATGCTAGATTAGGACTGACACGATCGGAGCCGCCGGGTTCCTTACTCATAACCATCGCGGAATCTCCTCGCCGGCAGCAACGCGCTTGCGTAGCTCCTGCGATTGTTGAATCTCAAGACGTATCTGCTCTTGCGCCTCCGCTTTGCCCCGCTTCTCTTCTGCTGTTACTGGACGGATCGCCATTGAAATCCTGCTGGCCTCGAGCTGCAGACGCTCGACCTCGTTGTCACAGAGATACGTCGTGACAAAACGATCAGATTTCAGCGGGCCTTTGTACTCGGCCGCTGCAGCACTCGTCGCACCTAGCGTGTGACTGTCAAAGGCATGAACGACCAGGCCGACGTTTGCCGCGTACTGAGCACCGCGACGCATCTCGGCATTGAGCGCAGCCGATGACTGAGCGATGGCGTACTCAGTGAGACGGGTTTGACTGATAAAAGGACCGCCGATTGTTTTCTCTGATTCACTCATCACTTTACCTCGTAAATTGGTGCGGACTCTCTGAGGGAGATGCGGGCTTCCTCGAAGCCGGCGATATGCTTGTCAATCTTCGCCTGATCTTCAGGGCTGGCGTATGGACGGAAACGACGTAGGGCCCCGATCGCGCCGCGTACATAGTCGTGGATTGCTTCTCTCTTGACGCCGACATCTCGCGGCTGACGCAACATGCAATCCGCCGGAGATTCAGTAACGGACCACTCGAATTTGAATCCGGGCGGCGCCGCGTTTGGGAATGCCTCTTTGCTGTACATGTTCCACTCTCCTATGCCGCAACTTTCAGACGACGTTCAGCTCGGGTCGTAGGGATCGTCGAGTGAGCCATCACGGATTCAGACCGAGGTCGGCACCTTGCCGCCGTTCGCCGCATACATGGCCTTTGCTCGCCTGTGGAGTTCCGGGAAGCGATCCGGAAATATGTCCATGAGGATGTCGAGCAGTTGATCGGCGAGGAGGCGATCGGCCTCGGCGTCAGGAACACCGAGCTGCTCGATCGCTCTGAACGCTAAGAAAATCTCGTCGCGGATGCTGTTGCGCATTTCGTCGAGAATTTCCTTGACGGCTTTGGCCTTATTCATGGGACTGTCCTTTCATGTGTGCAGAGAGCCCGCCGGCAACAGCGTCGCGGGCGGGGTGAGCGCTACCCTGCGCATGCGAACGCTCGCGTAGGCGGTGCGGTTGCGGCGGGGCCGCAAAGCGGCGGCAGCCTCTCGCGAGGCACGGAGGGCGGGGGGGTCAACCCAACCGATTTAGGTCTCGTCATGGTCAGTTCTTTCTAAGGACATGATTGCCTCCAATGCCGGCGCTGTGCTGCGCGTCGGCAATAGGCGCAATCACACCGCCTCGCGGCGCTGGTGCTCCTTCCATTTCCGGCGGATGTGATCTTGAAACTGTCGCATCGCTTTCTCGATGGTTTAGACAACGTTGTTGGCTGTCTCATCGTCGCGTTTGAGTGTTGCCGCCGCGTAGCTCACCCGCGTCGATAGGTCGGGAGTCTTTATTGGGTCTGGGGGTTGTCATTTGGGGTCCTATCTAGTGAGTGACGGCTGGGAGAACGATCGGCGCGCCGGTTCAAAGCTGACAATCACGCGGCTTCGGCCTCCGCATACTGCGCCTCGCGAGCCTCGGTCGATGCTTCGGGCGAGTTGCTCGTCTCTGCTCTTTGTTTCTTTTTCAGATCTGCCACCGCGCGCACGAAGTCCGCCACAGATTCCAGATCAGCGGTTTGCACACCTGTTGCCACGTACTTTTTGGCAGAGCCGGTTGCGAGCCGTTTCAGGTTCAAGATGTTGGCACTGAAACCCCTGAGGTTGCCGTCATCTTTCGCCGATGGCGCCGACTTCGGCCTAGGCGCAGTGTCCGGCGGCGTTTCGGTCGTTCGCTCGCCCTTGCCGGCGCCGGCGCCGCCAGTCGCTTCGCCAGCGGCTTCTGTCGACCGGGCCGTATCAATGGCCTCGCCGGTCGTCGCCTCGCCAGTGATTTCGCCAGGGGATTCTCCGGCGACATTTGGCTCGGCCTCTCTCGTGGCTTGCGGGGTTGTTTCGACGGGATGACGGCTCTTAAGGATTTCCTCGAGCCGCTTGCTGCCGACCCAGTTTTTGGCGGCCTCTTTCAAGACGGCTTCGATGTCCGCTTGCGTGACCGCGCCACGCGAGTGCATCTCGGTGAGCTCATAGAGGGCGGACGGGCGCACTCGCAAATCCGCCAATTTGTCGGATTTGAGCAACGGCGCGGCGACGGTTGTCATGAACTTGTGCGCCGCCATGTACCGCTGTGCCGATTTTTCTGAAAGGGAAAATTCCCTTTCGAGCCATGGCAGGAACTCGCCGTGCCCGACTTCCTTTTTAGCCGACGTCAACAATCGGCCGACCTGAATCACATCCTGGGTTCCACGTTTAAAAATGGCGTGGAGCTCGCCAGTGATCTTTACCAGCTTGGGGACGGCGCGATCGGCGTCCGTTGTCTTCTTCGACATGGTTTACCTCGTCTCGGGTACGTTAATGAGCTCTCCGCTAGCGAACGCGCGGCGGAGGTAGTACAGCGCCCCGCGGTGAACGCGGCGCCCTTCCATGAGTGGTTGAGACATCGGTGCGATAAACGCGAACTGTCTGCCCCACTCGTAAAGCCAGTCGTCGGGAAAATCGTCGAAGCGCGCAGGCGAACCGGAGCGCGCATCGTCGACGCCGGCTCTGAAGGTGGCGCTTCGAATGATGGCGCTATCTGAAACTTTTGAGGTGTCGGCTTGGGGCATGGCTATTGCGCGGCCTCTCGGTGTCCAGTCGAGGTCGTTGAGTCGCGCGTAGTAGTCTCGACATGTTGCCCTGCAGCATCTCGTTCGGACGTGCTGCTGTATGCTGTACTCAGGCGTCGCTCTGCCCACGCCAATGCATCGCCCCAGCGATACAGGACGCGGAGTCCGAACGTGCTATAGGGCGGGCCGCCGCCGCGCGTTGCTTTGGTGGCGAGCGTCTTTGCTTTGATTGGGAAGCCAGCCTCAGTAAGTGCCTCGGCTGTTCGACCACGCGTCAACAGCGTGTCAGGATTATCGGGAATAAAGTTTGCCATTAGCGTCACCATCAGGTCTTGCGGGCAAGCCCGCTTGATTGCAGTGACGCGAAAATATTGGATTGTTTTTGTTCGAGTAGACCGGTTTTATTTCAGGCCCGGAAACGCTGTTAGACCCAGGGGTCATCCCTCGGTCATGTTAACCAACGAGCGCTTGCCTTCGGCGGTCTAGATTTTCGTTAACCGGCGTCAATGGAAGCAGCACCGAGCTCATAGGCTCGAACCATGTCTCTTACTTGATTTCCGGAAAGTTCTTTCGAGAAAGCAACTCCAGCCGTCGTCGCCACGGTGCCGTAGAGCTCTTTGTCAAACAACATGTGACAAATGATCGTCATTCGGAGAACAAAGCCCCGCACCATTTCATCGCCGCGAGGTCGGGTTACAACGGGATGATGAACTGGCACAAGGTTAGGGCCTCGTTCTTCGCAAGCCATAGCGACGGTGTCCAAGTTCGGGGCGAGCTCGCTCAGCCCGAGTGATCGCAGATTTTGCGCATCCTCTCGTAGCCTTGCAGCCATCGTAATAAACGACTTGCGCTTGGACTTGTAGTCGTCGCGCGTCAGCAAGGGGGCGGGCCACGCGGCGTGACCAAAAGCATCGCGAAAGAATTCGCGGACCGCCATATCCTGATTTTGCGGGCTATTAAGCCCCGAGACTCCGAAGACGGGTCTTGCAGGATTTAAAAACTGCTCGCCTCCACGCGTCTTTCGATACAGCTCCCGCCAGACGTTTTTCATTCGTTCATCTGAAACAAGACGACACAAGAGTGCAATTTGCTCAAAGGTCATAGAACGGAGTTTTTCGGCGAAGCGATGCTGACGCTGCTGAAGTCCGTCGATCGCGTGACACACAGCTTCAAGCCGCGAGTTGGGGGGATCTGCCCCATAGTGCCCCTGAGGTGTTTCTTCAGTAGATTTTAGCTTGGCGGTTTGATCATTTTCGTCAACGTGTCGCTCGACCGTTTGATTGGGTTTGGTGGCCGAATCGTAGAGAAACCTTGCTTCATGAGCTACAGGTAACGGCAGCCAATTCGGCAGCTCTAATCGTGGCAGATGACGATCTGCGGTATTGACCGAAGAGCTCATGTAGATTCGCGCCTGAAAGGGATGACCCTGATCGCGCGCTTGCTTCCAGCCATGATGGCGGCGGTTTGATCCGATATCGCATCGGCAGCACTCAAAAGCACAGAATCTGCGGAATGTATGTAACGTGATGTGATCGTTCGGCCTTTGTGGCCAACGATTGCGCCGATCGTAATGTCGCTGTAGCCAAGATCTGCGCCCAAAGAGATGAAAGAGTGGCGCAGCACATTCGGCGTCACATCAGGGGCCATCTCGCCGAGTTTCAGGATCTTATTCCAGAGTTTTCGGAAGCCTTTCATCGGGCCATCGCCACGCGTGGCGGGGAACACCAGTTCGGCTGATCGTGGGGCCCCCCGCAGCACCTCACATGCGGCTTGTGACAAAGGTCGAATTGAGCGTCCAGTCTTGGTATCGCCGAGAATCGCGGTGCGCCGCGGAAGGTCAATCTCAGTCCAGCGCAGCCCCAGCGCTTCGCCGCTGCGCCAGCCAGTAAGCGATAGAAACCGACCTGCTGCGACCGCTGCCGGCCAAATGCTTTCCTTCTTGGCGTTCGCCAGGGCGTCACCCAAGAGCTTATATTCGTCGTCGGTGAGCCGCCTCTCCCGCTTGCCGTCCTCGAAGCGGATGACGCCTCGTACAGGATTATCTTGGCGCATCCGATGGTGAACGGCATAGCTGAAGATCCCACCGAGCAGGCCAACTGCGCGGGTGGCAGCGGTTTTGCCGCCACGCACGCGGGCCAATCCCCGCTTTTTTACGCTTTTCGCGTTGCCAGCCGTCTTACCCTCGGCGACGTCGTGCATGAAATTGCCGACGTCGTCGGTTGTAACAGCGGTCACCTTCAGTCGGCCCAGGAGAGGCTTGATGTGGCGCTCGATGCGACCCTTATCGATCTCTAGCGTGCTCCGCTTCTTCGGCTTTTTGCGGCGGGTCAGCAGCCGCCCGGCCTCGGCGTCGGCGAGATAATGGTCACACAACTCGGAGACATTGGCAGCCTTCCGCCTCGCCTGCTTTGCGGCCGCAGGATCTTCGCCCTTTTTCACCTCTCCGAGCAGGCGTTGCGCTTCGGCTCGAGCCGTTTGGGGAGTCCAGGGCGAACCGTGCCGGCCGATCGTGTGCCAACGTTGTCGGCCTTCCCGAGTCCGATAAAACAGAAAATAGGAAGGGAGTGCGCTCCGCTGGCGCCGCGCACCGAAACCGGCCACGGCTCCGTCCCAGATGGTCTGGTCCGATCCTAGCGCGCGCACCTCGCGCAACGCGATCCGCTTTCCGGACATTGCGATTCTCTTGGCGATCGCCGACTGCCGACAGCCGCAGTCGGCTGCTAGCTAGCTAGCACCTAGCTAGCAGTTTGACGCAAATCCTCGCAAAAGAGAGTAAACGGCGGCAATCAAAAACTATTGAAATCTTTGCATTTTGCAAAGGAAAGCAACTTGCTGCGAGCCGCCGCAAAGCCTAAGAACGACCTTGCCAAGGTTGGGGTCGAGGGTTCGAATCCCTTCGCCCGCTCCAAGATTTCCGGCCTTTCAAAAGTCTGCCGTCGTTTCCGTGAGACGATCATCAGCCCGCGCCTGATCCCCCTCCTCCTGCTCTGGCTGTCCGGCGCGTGTCTGCGGCTCACCGTGTTGGCGACGCCGCCGGTCATTCCGCTGTTGCACGCCGACCTGCATCTGTCGGAGACGCAGATCGGCTGGCTGTCGAGCCTGCCGCCGATGCTGTTTGCCATCGCGGCGGTGCCGGGCTCGATGTTGATCGCGCGGTTTGGCCTCATTCCGGCTTTGCTGGTCGGCTTGCTGTTCAACGCGCTCGGCGGTGCGGCGCGCGGGGCGATGGCGGACGTGACGTCTCTCTTTGCGGCAACCGTCGTCATGGCGGCCGGCGTCGCGATCATGCAGCCGATATTGCCGCCGCTGGTGCGGGCTTGGTTTCCCGCGCGCATCGGCTTCGCGACGGCGGTCTACACCACCGGACTTCTCGTCGGCGAAATTTTGCCCGCTGGGCTGACCATTCCAGTGGTGCTGCCCCTGGTCGACGGCAGTTGGCGGCTGAGTTTCGTGGTCTGGACGATTCCGGTTTTGCTGACGGCGGTCGTCGTTGGAGCTTACGCGAAACGACGCGATGGCGCCAAAAACGCCGCGCCCGCGGCCAACACCTTGTGGTGGCCCGATTGGCGGCGGCCGCTGATCTGGCAGCTCGGCCTGATCTTCGGCAGCGTCAACACGATCTACTTCGTCAGCAACGCGTTCCTACCCGATTATGTGGTTGCCCAGGGCCGTCCCGACTTGGTCGGTGCCGCGCTCACCGCGCTCAATCTCGGCCAGTTGCCGGCGGCGTTTTTGCTGCTGGGTCTGGCCGGGCCGCTGGTGACGCGGCCTTGGGCCTATGCGGCGACCGCCCTGGCGTCGCTCGCCGCCCTGATCGGCATGGTGACGTCGCACGGCGCAGGCATCGCGGTCTTCGCCGGCCTGCTCGGCTTCACCAATGCGCTCACGCTGACCTTGGCGCTGGCGCTGCCGTCGATGCTGAGCGCGCCCGACGACGTGCATCGCACCTCGGCCGGCATGTTCACCATCAGCTACAGTTGCGCCATGCTGCTGTCGATCGTCGGCGGCTGGCTGTGGGATCTCACCGGCAGGCCGGTCGCGAGCTTCGCGCCGGTCGCACTCTGCGCCATCGTCATTGTCGTTCTGGCGTCGACGGTGAAGAATGCGCGCCGATGACGTCGGGAGGGTGTCGTGAGGTCGAACAGGCTCGTTGCCGTGCTTGCGTTTGCCGCTTTGCTCGCGGCGCCGGCCCGCGCCGAAATGTTTCCGGATCATCCCGTCCGCCTGATCATTCCCTTTGCACCGGGCGGCTCGATCGACACGCTGGGCCGCATCCTCACCGACAAGCTCTCCACTTTATGGGGACAGTCGGTGTTCATCGAGAACCGCGCCGGCGCCGGCGGCACGGTCGGTTCGTCGGTCGCGGCGCAGTCAGCGCCCGACGGCTACACGATCGTTTTCGGCGGCCAGTTCATGGCGGCGAACGTGACGATCGCGCCGTCGCAAAGTTTCGACCCGGTGAAAAGCTTCGCGCCGGTGATCCTGGTGGCGACCGGCCAGGACGCCCTGATGGTGCCGGCGGACTCGCCGTTCCACTCGGTCAAGGACGTCGTCGATTATGCCAAGGCGCATCCGGGCGAGCTGACTTACGCCTCGCTCGGCATCGGCTCGAGCGGCCAGCTCGCCTCGACGCTGTTCAGCGAGGTCACCGGCATAGCCTTGCAGCACGTGCCGTATAATTCCTTCAGCCAGGCCGTCACCGACGTGTCGGCCGGCCGCATCTCGCTGTGGCTCACGACGCTCGGCGGCGCGATCGGCCACATCCAGGCCGGCAAGCTGCGCGCGCTCGCGGTGTCCGGCCCGACGCGCGCCGCGCAGCTGCCCGACGTGCCGACCTTCGACGAGCTCGGCGTCGCCTATGGCAACGACACCAGCTGGTACGCGCTGTTCGCGCCGGCCGGCACGCCGCCCGCCGTCATTGCCAAGATCAATGCCGACACCAACAAAATCCTCGCCGACGCCGACATGAAAGAGCGCGCGACAAAACTCGGCTTCCGCCTGGTCGGCGGCACGCCGGAACAGCTCGGCGCCCATCTGCGCAGCGAGATCGACAAATGGGCCAAGGTCGCCAAGGCGGCCGGGTTGGAACCGAAATAACGTTTTAGTTGAGCATGATCTTATCCGAAAACCGGTATCCACTTTTCGGGATCATGCTCTAGAAGCCGACTGCGAGCCCGCCGCGGGTGCGCGGATCGGCGGCGCCGGCGAACCCATCCGGCATAACCACGATCGAATTGACCGAGGTGAACTTCCCGGTCGACACGACCTTGTCGCCGCGCGCTTGCAGCGCCGCGATCAGATCGGGCGAGACGCCGGGCTCGGCGAACACCTGGTCGGGCATCCATTGATTGTGAATGCGCGGCGCCGACTCCGCGCTCGCGATGTCCATGCCGCGGTCGATCACGTCGACCACCACCTGCAGCACCGCGGTGATGATGCGGCTGCCGCCCGGCGAGCCGGTGACCAGGAACGGCTTGCCGTCTTTGAGCACGATGGTCGGCGTCATCGACGACAGCGGCCGCTTGCCGGGCCCCGGTGCGTTGGCTTCGTAGCCGATCAGCCCATAGGCGTTGGGCGCATCGGGCTTCACGGCGAAATCGTCGAGCTCGTTGTTGAGCAGGATGCCGGTGCCTTCCGCGACCAGTCCGACGCCGTAGCTGAAATTGAGCGTATAGGTGTTGGACACCGCATTGCCGAAGCTGTCGACCACCGAGAAATGCGTGGTGTTGCGGCCTTCGGGCTGAACGGTGCCGCCGGGACGGATCGCGCTCGCCGGCGTCGCATGCTCCGGATCGATGGTGGCGCGCCAGGTGGCGGCGTAGTTCTTGGAGATCAATTTTTCGATCGGCGCCTTGACCTTATCGGGATCGCCGAGGAACAGCGCGCGATCCGCATAGGCGCGCTTCATGGCCTCGACCATGAGATGCAGGGCATGGGGGTCGTCCTCATGCGCCAGATCATAGCCTTCGAGGATGTTGAGCATCTCGATCAGTACGACTCCGCCCGACGACGGCGGCGGCATGGAGACGACGTCGTAGCCGCGATAGGTGCCGCGCACCGGCGTGCGCTCGAACGCGGCGTAGCTTTGCAAATCGTCGGCGGTCATCACGCCGCCCGCGGCCTTCACGGCAGCGGCGATCTTGTCGGCGATTGGGCCGTTATAGAACGCGCGCGGCCCGTCCTTGGCGATGGCCTCGAGCGTATTGGCCAAATCGCTCTGCACCAGAGAACCGCCAAGCGCGAGCGCCGTGCCGTCGGGTTTGAGAAAGATTTTCGCCGAAGACGGCCAGCGCGCCAGCCGCGCCAATTCGTTGGCCGACATATCCGCGATGTCGTCGGTCACCGGCGTGCCGTCGCGCGCCAGCTTCAGCGCCGGCGCGATCAGGTCGGCGAGCGTGAACCGGCCCGAGCCATATTTTCGCGCGGCGAAGGCCAAGCCCTCGACCGTGCCCGGCACGCCAATGGCGAGCGCGGAGTCGCGCGATTTTTGCGGATCGGCGTTGCCTTGCGCATCGAGAAACGATTTGTCCGTGATCGCCGCCGGCGCGGTCTCGCGATAATCGATCGCTGTATCGTTGCCGGACGCCTGGTGGATCAGCATGAATCCACCGCCGCCGAGATTGCCGGCGCGCGGATAGGTCACGGCCAGCGCAAAGCCGACGGCGACCGCGGCGTCCACCGCATTGCCGCCCTTTTGCAGAATATCGGCGCCGATGCGCGCCGCGGTCGCTTCCTGCGCCACCACCATGCCGTTCTTGGCGACGACCGCTTGGGCATGGCCGATCTGCTCGTCGCTGCGCGCCGCGACCGGCAACGCGAGCGCGGCAATCAGCACAACGCATGCAAGGCGAAGGATCAAACGTCGATGCAGGTTCTGCATTGCGCGGACGCTACCTGCGGCTTTCACAACATCGACGGCAGGACGCGATCCGGCGGGCGGTGGCCGTCCATGAAGGTCTTGATGTTGACGATGACCTTCTCGCCCATGTCGTTGCGGCCTTCGACGGTGGCGGAAGCGAGATGCGGCAGCAGCACCACCTTGCCGGCGCGGGCGAGCTTGACGAGTTTCGGGCTCACCGCCGGCTCGTGCTCGAACACATCCAGGCCGGCGCCGGCGATCTCCTCGGCTTCGATCAGGCGGGCGAGCGCGTTCTCGTCGATCACTTCGCCGCGCGCGGTATTGACGATATAGGCCTCGGGCCGGATCAGCTTGAGCCGGCGCGCCGACAGCAAGTGATAGGTCGCCGGCGTGTGCGGGCAATTGATCGAAATAATGTCCATGCGCGCCAGCATCTGGTCGAGGCTCTCCCAGTAGGTCGCGTGCAACTCTTCCTCGGCTGCCGGCGCCATGCGGCGGCGGTCGTGATAGTGAATCTTTAAGCCGAAGGCATGCGCGCGGCGCGCCACCGCCTGGCCGATGCGGCCCATGCCGACGATGCCCAACCGCTTGCCCCAGATGCGATGGCCGAGCATCCAGGTCGGGCTCCAGCCGGTCCATTCCTGGTTGCCGGTGAGCACTTGCGCGCCCTCCGCCAGGCGCCGCGGCACGGCGAGGATCAGCGCCATGGTCATGTCGGCGGTATCTTCGGTGAGCACGCCGGGCGTGTTGGTGACGGTGATGCCGCGCTGCACGGCGGTGGCGACGTCGATATTGTCGACGCCGTTGCCGAAATTGGCGATCAGCTTCAGCCGCTCGCCGGATTGGCTGAGCACGGCGCGGTCGATGTGATCGGTCACCGTCGGCACGATGACGTCGGCGGTCTTGGCGGCGGCGACCAGCTCGGCATGGGTCATCGGCTTGTCGTCGGCGTTGAGGCGGGCGTCGAACAATTCGCGCATGCGCATTTCGACGCTGTCCGGCAGCCTCCGGGTGACCACGACAAGCGGCTTTTTGCCGGACGCCATTGACTGCCTCTCACGCTAGCCGACCTGCGGCCGGCGACCCGGAAATCGGCCCGTTCAGGTCTCTTTAACCGCCCTCGCCGACACTGGAATGGGCAGGTGGTTCATCGAAATCTCTCTACCAGATGGCAGCGCTTCGACAAAGCGCGCCGGGGTTCCCCCGGCATTACGACCGATCGGGCGTGTCGCGATGATTTTGCGGCACCGCAGGCCGATGATCGGGTGGATTCGGGCCGCGATCGCGGCGCCGCTCATGCTGGCGCTCGCCGCCGGCGCGGTCCGGGCCGGCAACGACAGCACGGCGAGCGGCTTGCCAGTGCCGCGCTTCGTCAGCCTCAAGGCCGATCGGGTCAATGTGCGCGGCGGCCCGGACAAGGACCACGACGTCGCCTGGATCTATACGAAGGTCGGCTTGCCGGTCGAGATCACCGCCGAATTCGAGAACTGGCGGCGCATCCGCGATTCCGACGGCACCGAAGGCTGGGTCTATCACTCGCTGCTGTCGGGCAAGCGCACCGCGACCGTGCAATTGAAGTCGAAGACCGACCTGGCACCGATCTATGCCAGCCCCGACGCCAAGAGCGCGGTGACGGCTCAGTTACAGGTCGGCGTGCTGGGCACGGTCAAACGCTGCACCGGCAAATGGTGCCAAATCGCCGGCGACGGCTTTGACGGCTGGATCGAGCAGAACGAGCTATGGGGCGTTTATCCGGACGAGAAGATCGAGTGACGTAACGCGTCATTCCGGAAGCCGCGAAGCGGCTATCCGGAATCCATACCCGCTATCGCCAAAGATTTCGCTCCAGCGCTCGTTCTGCAATTTCTGTGGTTATGGATTCCGGCTCTCGCGCTACGCGCTCGGCTGGAATGACGAAGCCTCAGCCCAGCTTCTTCCGCCGCAGCCTCACTACCACGTCGATCCGAGCGATCTCATAGCCCTCCGGCGCCACCGGCGCCTTGCCGACGAGCACGTCGGTCGAGGGGATGTCCATCAGATCGTTCTGGTCTTCGATGAAGAAGTGATGGTGCTCGGAATTGTTGGTGTCGAAATAGGCTTTTGAGCCGTCGACGGCGACCTGGCGCAGCAAGCCCACTTCGGTGAACTGATGCAGGGTGTTGTAGACGGTCGCCAGCGATACCGGCACTTTGGCGCGTGTGGCTTCCTCGTAGAGCATTTCCGCGGTGACGTGGCGGTCGCCCTTGCCGAACAGGATCCAGCCGAGCGCCATGCGCTGGCGGGTCGGGCGCAAGCCCACGTCGCGGAGCTTCTCCTTGACGTCATGCCAGGGGCAGCCGGTGCGGTCGGCGCGGCCCGGCGCCGGTGGCAAGGTTGGCAGCCCCGCGGGAAGCGAACGCGCGGAAGGAGGCGACTGAGTCATTGGCGTTACCCACTGCCCCATCCGGGGGCCAGTACGATTGTTGCAAGTGAAATCATTATACGCCACGCTGCGTCCGCTGCAACTGTTCCGGCAAAGCGTCGCAGGGATCGCTTGCCCACCGCGGCAGCCGGGCGTTGAGGGTGCAGCTTTGCCACATTGCCCCAATATGTTAGGGATTCAGGCGGGTGATCGGCCCAGGGGCGGAGCGAAATACGGATGCAAGATCGCCGTTCGAACTTCGACTATGAGGATTTGCTGGCCTGCGGCCGGGGCGAGCTTTTCGCCCACGGCCCGCAACTGCCGCTGCCGCCCATGCTGATGTTCGATCGCATTTCCGAAATCGCGGAGGTGGGCGGCGAATACGGCAAGGGCTTGGTGCGGGCGGTGTTGGATCTCAAGCCCGACCTGTGGTTCTTCCCCTGCCACTTCAAGGGCGACCCGGTGATGCCGGGCTGCCTCGGGCTCGACGCGCTGTGGCAATTGCTCGGTTTCTTCCTCGGCTGGCTCGGCTCGCCCGGCAAGGGCCGGGCGCTGGGCATGGGGGAACTGAAGTTCTCCGGCCAGGTGCTGCCGACCATGAAGAACATCGTCTACGGCATCGACATCAAACGCGTGATGCGCTCCAAGCTCGTGCTCGGCGTCGCCGACGGTTGGCTCTCGGCGGACGGTTCGGTGATCTATCGCGCGTCCGACCTCAAGGTCGGCCTGTTCCGCGACGTGGGGCCGCAGCCGAGCGAAGCGTGAGCGCGGCGCGGCGTAGGAAATTTCGCGAGAGGCACACATGAAGCGCGTGGTCGTCACCGGGATGGGCATCGTCTCGTCCATCGGCAACAACACGCAGGAAGTGGTGGCGTCGCTGCGCGAGGCCAAATCCGGCATCGTGCGCGCCGACAAGTATGCCGAGCTCGGCTTCCGCTGCCAGGTGCACGGCGCGCCGACGCTGGACCCGAGCGAGTCCGTCGACCGCCGTGCCATGCGCTTTCTCGGCGGCGGCGCCGCTTGGAATCACGTCGCCATGGAGCAGGCGATCCGGGATTCCGGTTTGACGGATAACGAAGTCTCCCACGAGCGCACCGGCATCATCATGGGCTCCGGCGGGCCATCGACGCGCACCATTGTCGAGAGCGCCGATATCACCCGCAGCAAGGGACCCAAGCGCGTCGGACCGTTCGCGGTGCCGAAAGCGATGTCCTCGACCGCGTCGGCGACGCTGGCGACCTGGTTCAAGATCAAGGGCGTGAACTATTCGATCTCCTCGGCCTGCGCGACCTCGAACCATTGCATCGGCAATGCCTACGAAACCATCCAGGTCGGCAAACAAGACATGATCTTCGCCGGCGGCTGCGAGGAGCTCGACTGGACGCTGTCGGTGTTGTTCGACGCCATGGGCGCGATGTCGTCGGGCTTCAATCAGACGCCCGACAAGGCGTCGCGCGCCTATGATGCCGACCGCGACGGTTTTGTCATTGCCGGCGGCGCCGGCGTGCTGGTGCTGGAAGAGCTCGAACACGCCAAGGCACGCGGCGCCAAGATTTATGCCGAGGTCGCCGGCTACGGCGCGACGTCGGACGGCGCCGACATGGTCGCGCCATCTGGCGAAGGCGCGGTGCGCTGCATGAAGATGGCATTGGCGACGGTCGCGCCGCCGGTCGACTACATCAATCCGCATGCCACATCGACGCCGATCGGCGACCTCAAAGAGATCGAGGCGATCCGCGAAGTATTCGGCGCAAAGTGCCCGCCGATCTCGGCGACCAAATCGCTCACCGGGCATTCGCTCGGCGCGGCCGGCGCGCAGGAGGCGATTTATTCGCTGCTGATGATGAATTCGGGCTTCATCTGCGAAAGCGCCAATATCGAAAAACTCGATCCGGCCTTCGCGGATATGCCCATTGTGCGCGAGCGCCGCGATAACGTGACGCTCGGCTGCGTGCTGTCGAACTCATTCGGCTTCGGCGGCACCAATGCGTCCGTCGTTTTCAAGCGGCTGGATGCCTGATGCCCGCACTGATGCAGGGCAAGCGCGGCCTGATCATGGGGGTCGCCAACGACCACTCCATTGCCTGGGGTATTGCCAAAGCCCTTGCCGCCCATGACGCCAAGCTCGCCTTCACCTATCAGGGCGAGGCGCTCGGCAAGCGCGTGAAGCCGCTGGCGACTTCCGTCGGGGCCGACCTGGTGCTGCCGTGCGACGTCGAGGATTTAGCTTCGGTCGACGCCGTGTTTGCCGAATTGAGCCACGCCTGGGGCACGCTCGATTTCCTGGTCCACGCCGTCGCCTTTTCCGACAAGACCCAGCTCACCGGCCGCTATGCCGACACCACGCGCGAAAACTTCATCCGCACCATGGTGATCTCGTGCTTCTCGTTTACCGAAGCGGCGAAGCGCGCGGCCGCCCTAATGCCGAACGGCGGCGCCATGCTGACGCTGACCTATAACGGCGGCCTGCGCGCCATGCCGAACTATAACGCCATGGGGCTTGCCAAGGCGGCGCTGGAAGCTTCCGTGCGCTATCTCGCCGTCGACTTCGGCTCGAGCGCCATCCGCGTCAATGCGATTTCGGCGGGACCGATCCGCACCCTTGCGGGTGCGGGGATCGGCGACGCCCGCGCCATGTTCGCCTTCCAGCAGCGCCATTCGCCGCTGCACCGCGGCGTGACGCTGGAAGACCTCGGCGGCGCGGGGCTTTATCTGCTCTCGGATCTCTCCACCGGCGTCACCGGCGAAATCCACTTCGTCGATTCCGGCTACAACGTCATCGCAATGCCGCATCCGGACGCGCTACGCGCCGACCAGCAGCGGCCGCCGGATAACGGCGGCAAATAGCCGTCACAGCTTCGCCAAATGCGGCATCACCTCGCTGCTGAACAGTTGCAGCGAGCGCAGCGCGTCGGCGAGCGACATGGTGCCGAGGAAGAGATACGTCAGCAGATAATTGACGCCGAGTTCCTTGACCTGCCGCTCGATCTCGGCGCGCACGGTCTGAGGCGAGCCTGAGATCACCGTGCCGTCGGCGAGACAGGCTTCGTAGGTGGCGCCGCGCGGCACGTTGAGCCGCGAGGTCAGCCCGGTGACGCCGTGCTTCACCCGCAGCCAATTGAGATTGGCGAGATGCACCTCCATCGCCGGCTTGGCGAAGCGGTGCGCCTCCGCATCGGTATCGGCGACGAAAATATGGCGCTGCACGCCGATCACGGCGCCGCCGGGAAACTCCGCCTTGGGCTGCGCCGGCGCACCGCGTTTGGCCAGCGCCTTCTTGTAGGCATCGATATTGGTTTTGGCGGTCGCCATCGGCCCGAGCGTAACGAAATGCAGGCCGTGCTCGCCACCCCAGGTCGAGCCGATCTCGTTCGATGAAGCGTACCAGAACGGCGGATGCGGCTGCTGCAGCGGCCGCAGCGCGATCGGCACATTCTCGTAGACATAGTGGTCGCCCTTGTAGCTGAACGTATCGGTGACCAGCCCGGCGCTGAGGCAATTGAACGCGTCGATGAAAATGTCGCGCGAGTCCTCATGCTCCACCTTGTGGTATTTCAATTCGTAAGGCGACACGCCGCGGCCGACGCCGACGTCAAGCCGGCCATAGCTCAAATGATCGAGCATGGAGATTTCCTCGATCAGGCGGAGCGGCGAATAGAGCGGCAACAGATACACCAGCGGCCCCATCCGCATGCGTTTGGTCGCGCGCGCCAGCGCCCCCATGAAAACGCCGGGCACCGGCACCATGTTGAGCGGCGTCGCATGATGCTCGGCAAGATGCAGGCAATAGAAGCCGGCCGCATCGGCCGCTTCGGCGAATTGCAAACGCTCGTCGAACAATGTCGTCAGCGGCCGCGCGCCATCTTCGATGTGGTCGAACAATCCGATTTTCATGGTGCCTCGTGGTGTGCTGTGGCGCGCTAGGTCGCGCGCTACTTGGTTTTCGGCAATAGCCCGACGCGCCGGCCCATATCGCGGCAATCCTCGTCGGTCTTCAGCCCTGCGGCATGAATGCCGTGGGCGGCGAGCTCTTCGTCGCGCTCCCCGGTATCGCCGGTGACGCCGACCGCACCGATGACTTCACCCTCCGCATCGCGGATCAGCAAGCCGCCGGCTTCGGGAAACAGTTGTTCGTCGCTCGCCGCGATCAGATAGCGCATGAAGATCGGCCGCTCCTCGGCGCGCTGATGCACTAGGCTCGAGCTGCGCCCAAGTGAGAGCGCCGCATAGGCTTTGCCGAATGCCATCTCGAAACGGATCATCGACGCTCCGTCTTCTTTTTTGAAGGCTTTCACCTTGCAGCCCGGCTCGACCACAATGACGCTGATCGGGCGGCAGTTAAGCTCGACGCCACGCGCGATCGCGGCGTCGATGATGCGGTCGGCTTGAGCCATTGTGATTGTGCTCATATGCGGACGCCCTCCCCAGCGCCGTGTTGTGCCATCTTCCGCCCGGCTCGGCCATATGCCGGACGTTGCGGATTTGCATCGAAGATATGTGGCACGGCCTAGAAAGCGGCCTTGATCGATGCGGAGACATTGATCCGCACACCTCCCGCCTCTCCCCTTGCCTCCTCCGCGCCAGCGCGCCACATGTGCGCCGATGCACGCCCCCGCACCCCCCATCGCCATCGAGCGGCTGGTCAAAATCTACAAGACCATCCCGGCGGTGGACGGTATCTCGTTCACGCTGACGCCGGGCTCGGTCACGGGACTGCTCGGCGGCAACGGCGCCGGCAAGACCACCACCATCGCCTCCATCATGGGGCTGACCACGCCGACCTCCGGCCGGGTCACGGTGCTCGGCGCCGAGATGCCGCGGCAACGCTATCGCGTGCTGCACCGGATGAATTTCGAAAGCCCCTATGTGGCGATGCCGATGCGGCTCACCATCCGGCAGAACCTCACCGTATTCGGCATGCTCTACGGCGTGCCCGATCTGGCGCAGCGCATCAAGCAGCTCGGCGAAGAGCTCGATCTCACCGACCTGCTCGACCGCCAGACCGGAAAACTCTCCGACGGGCAGAAGACCCGCGTGGCGCTGGCCAAGGGTTTGATCAACGCGCCGGAGCTGCTGCTGCTCGACGAGCCCACCGCCTCGCTCGATCCCGACACCGCCGACTGGGTGCGCGGCCACCTCGAGCGCTATCGCCGCGAGCGCAACGCCACGATGCTTATTGCCTCGCACAACATGGCCGAGGTCGAACGGCTGTGCGACCGCGTCATCATCATGAAGCGGGGCCATATCGAGGACGACGACACGCCGGCGAAATTGTTGGCGCGCTACGGCCGGCGCACACTGGAAGAAGTCTTCCTCGACGTCGCCCGCGGTCGCGGCATCGAGCGCGAGGCGATGCAATGACTACGCTCAGCGACGGCGTCTTGGATTTCTCGACGCGGCGCACCGGCGCGATGATGCTGCGTTACTGGTACCTCTTGCGCTCATCGTGGCCGCGGCTGCTCGATCTGGTGTACTGGCCGACGGTGCAGATGATCACCTGGGGTTTCTTGCAATTCTACATCATGCAGAACGCCGGCTTCTTTGCCAAAGCCGGCGGCATCTTCATCGGCGCCGTGCTGCTGTGGGACATCCTGTTCCGCGGCCAGCTCGGCTTCTCGATCTCGTTCATGGAAGAGATGTGGGCGCGCAACATCGGCAATCTGATGATGAGCCCGCTGCGGCCGTTCGAGTTCATCTCAGCGCTGATGGTGATGAGCATCGTGCGCTTGGCGATCGGAACCGTGCCGGTGACCTTTCTCGCGATAGCGTTTTTCGGCTTCAATCTCTACGGTCTCGGCCTGGCGCTGGTCGCCTTCTTCCTCAATCTGATGCTCACGGCCTGGGCGGTCGGGATTTTCGTCTCCGGCCTGGTGCTGCGCAACGGTCTCGGCGCCGAGAATCTCGCCTGGTCGATCATGTTTTTGTTCATGCCACTGACCTGCGTCTACTACCCGGTCTCGACTCTGCCGGCGTGGCTGCAGCCGGTGTCGTGGGCGCTGCCGCCGACCTACGTTTTCGAAGGCATGCGCGCGCTCTTGATCGAGCACACGTTCCGGCCCGACTTGATGCTCCACGCGCTGGCGCTCAACGTGGTGTTCTTCGCTGCCGGCGTGTTCGGCTTTCTCAAGCTGTTGCAGAGCGCGCGCCGCCACGGCTCGCTGATCCAGGCCGGCGAATAAAAATCGTCGTATGGGCGCCAATATAGGTGCCACGTGCGGCGCGAATGGCCGCACCGCGTTGTTCCGAATACGTAAGAACTTACAGGTAACGGAAATGGCAATCATTGCGTATATGTTGACGATATGACATACCATCGTCACAATGCTGCACTGCAGCAAGCCGGGTCAGGGTCATCAATGGCGATCGGGGAGTTCGGCGGCGCGCCTGCCGTGCCAGGCGACAGCAGTGCTTTGCTGTCCGCCGCGCCGATGTATTGGTTCTACGAGATGAGCCACGCGGCGCTCAATCCGGCGCGGGCGTGGGCCGATGCCACGCGGCTGTTCTATAAGAACCCGGTCAATCCGCTGTCCCACACCACGTTCGGCAAAACGGTCGCCGCAGCGGCCGAAATGTTCGAACGCTCGACGCGCCGTTACGGCCGGCCGGAATGGCGCATCACCTCGACCTTGGTCGGCGGCGAGCGCGTGCCGGTGCAGGTTTCGACAGTGTGGGAGCGGCCGTTCTGCAAGCTCATCCATTTCGAGCGCATCTTCGAGCACCCGCCGCGCCGGCCGCAGCCGCGGCTCCTGATCGTTGCGCCGATGTCGGGCCATTTCGCCACGCTGTTGCGCGGCACGGTCGAGGCGTTCCTGCCTAATCACGACGTCTATGTTACCGAATGGGTCGATGCCCGCATGGTGCCGCTGGTGGAAGGCCGCTTCGATCTCGACGATTACATCGACTACGTGATCTCGATCCTGCACGCGCTGGGCGGCGATACCCATATCGTCGCGGTGTGTCAGCCGTCGGTGCCGGTGCTTGCCGCAGTCGCGGTGATGGAAGCCGACGACGATCCCTATGTGCCGACGTCGATGACCTTGATGGGCGGCCCGATCGACACCCGCGTCAATCCGACCGCGGTCAACAAGCTTGCCGAGCAGCGCGGCATGGATTGGTTTCGCAGCCACGTCATCACCAAAGTGCCGTTTCCAAATCCGGGTTTTATGCGCGACGTCTATCCAGGCTTCCTGCAGCTCAACGGCTTCGTCAGCATGAATCTCGAGCGCCACATCGAGGCGCACAAGCAGTTGTTCATGCATCTGGTCAAAGGCGACGGCGATTCCGCGGGCAAGCACAAGGAATTTTACGACGAATATCTGGCGGTGATGGATCTCGCCGCCGAATTCTACCTGCAGACCGTCGACACCGTGTTCGTCCGCCACGCCATGCCCAAGGGCGAGATGACCCATCGCGGCCGGCCCATCGATCTCGGCCGGATCAGGCGCGTCGCGCTCTTCACCATCGAAGGCGAGCACGACGATATTTCCGGCGTCGGCCAGACCGAGGCGGCGCATCGGCTGTGCGTCAACATCCCGGCCGATCGCCAGGCGCACTGGCTGCAGCCGGGTGTTGGACACTATGGCGTGTTCAACGGCTCACGCTTTCGCTCCGAGATCGCGCCGCGCATCGCCGATTTCATCCTGTCGATGGGCCACATGGCGAACGGCCCGCGCGTCGGCGCGGTCAGCCGGCGCGCACACAACGGCGCGGCGCTGCAGCAGGCTTGATCGCCGCGCCGGCTGCGGCCTTCGCGCTCCGCGACGAATCGTGGCAGTATTCGCGTCGGTTGATGCTCGGATGCTTCGCTATGCCGCTGCGTGCGCTGCTTTATCGTCGCCCGAGTGAGCCGCGGACGATCGAGATCGTCTTCGACCGGTCGGTTTATCTGGTGCAGCTGCGCCGCCACCGGCAGGCGCGGCGTTACACGTTGCGCATCCAGGCGACCACGCGCGAAGTCATTTTGACGATCCCGCCGCGCGGCACGCTGAAGGAAGCCGGCGAGTTCGCGCAAAAGCACGGCGGCTGGATCGCGGCGCGGCTCGGGCGGCTGCCCGAAGCGGTGCCGTTCGCCGATGGCGTCGTGGTGCCATTGCGCGGCGTACCGCACCGCATCGCGCACCGCCGCGGCATGCGCGGCACCGTCTGGGCCGAAGTGGCCGGTGACGGCGAGCGGCTTCTATGCGTCGCCGGCAACGCCCCGCATCTCGACCGGCGCGTCGGCGATTACCTGCGCCGCGAGGCCAAGCGCGAGCTCGAAGCCGCGAGCTTGAAATTTGCCGCGGCTCTCGGCGTCGCCGCCAGGCGGATCACCGTGCGCGATCAATCGAGCCGCTGGGGCTCGTGCTCGACCACCGGCCTGCTGTCGTTCTCGTGGCGGCTCATTCTGGCGCCGAGCCATGTGCTCGATTACCTCGCCGCGCACGAAGTGGCGCACCTCGTCGAGATGAACCATTCGCCGCGGTTCTGGCGGCTGGTGCAGCGGCTTTGCCCGGGTCACGACCGCGCCAAGGCCTGGCTCGACGCCCATGGCGCCGACCTGCACCGTTACGGCCTGCCCGATGTCGGACAGCCGCGCTGAGAAACAATCAATGCGCGCGATTTGTCGTCGCCGTGACCACCGGCATGCCTGACGAATGCATGTCGAGCGACAGCTTGGTCGCCACCAGGACCAAAGTCGCCGCCAGCAAGAGCCGCAGCGCCTTCTCCGGTACGCGAACGGCGGTATAGCTGCCGAGCAGGATGCCCGGCACCGATCCGAGCAATAGCGGAATCAGCAGATCGAGATTGATCGAGCCGAGCCACCAATGGCCGATGCCGGCGGCGAGCGTCAGCGGCACTGCATGCGCGATGTCGGAGCCGACGATGCGCGCCGTCGGCAGGTGCGGATAAAGCAGAATCAGGCCGGTGACGCCGATGGCGCCGGCACCGACCGAGGAGATCGACACCAGCACGCCGAGGATCGCGCCGACGATCACGGTCAACGCTGCGATCCGCTGCGGCGGCAGCGCACCGACGCGCGCCGCATAGCGGGCGACGATCCGGTCGCGAAACACCAGCATCAGCGCGGTGGCAAACAGCGCCAGCGTCAGCACGCCGGCGATGAGCTCGCGCGCCGCCGCGCCGTTGATGTTGATATAGCTTAGCGCCCAGATGGTCAGGATGGTCAGCGGCACGCTGCCGGTGGCGAGGCGCCGCACCACGCGCCAATCGACGGTCCGGTTATAGCCATGGACCAGGCTGCCGGCGGTCTTGGTCGCCGCGGCGTAAAGCAGGTCGGTGCCGACCGCGGTCGCCGGATGGACGCCGAACAGCACGATCAGTATCGGCGTCATCAGCGCCCCGCCGCCGACGCCGGTCAAGCCCACCAGCATGCCGACGGCGAAGCCGGCCACCGTATAAAACGGCTGCAGCGACTGGATCGCGCTCATGCCGTGATCTCGCAACAGTCCGTAAGAACCGCAATCATTGCCATGCCGCTTGGGCCGACGACGTCAGTACTTTCAAAGTTTTTGAGCGCCCGCGCACGCATCACGCAATCGTGGCCCAAAACCGATAAGCGCTGCAAGGTCGGCTGGTTCCACACGGAAAATGAAATTCTTTGACGCCGGTGCATTTGAGTAAAATCGCGTTGGGTTCGTGACATCTGCACGTCACGTATGCGAGGTAGTACTGAGTTGCATCGCGTCGCGGCAAAAATTCGATTGACGATGACTTGTTGTTTGCAAGCGGCGCGTTTTGACGCAGCGGATTACACTAAACCGTGATCCGCATTGCATCCGCAGACCCCGTTCCTATTTTCTGACCATTAGGCCAACCGGGCGGCTCCCCATCCCCCGACACCCCGCCGCCCGGCCCAATAAGCCTAAGTTGAGGCAACACCTAGAACCCCAAGCGCGTACTCTGCTTGGGGTTCTTTTTTATGGCGCGCCGCGGCGCCTGTGGGTAAGTCGTTGCCAGCCTTCAATTCTTGACCAAATCGCCGAGCAGGCTCGCGGTCACCGCCAATTTCGACAGCGTCAGCCCGGAATTGGCGATTTCGTGGACCGCCAGGCGGACACGCTCGACCTCGTCGCGGCGCGGTGCCACCCAGGCCGCCACGGCGGCAGCGCCGGCCGTGCCGTTACCGACCATGGCCGCGGCAAGCCGGCGCTCGGCATCGCCGATCGAATCCCGCGCCCGGTCGAGCGCCAGCCGGTCGAAATAATCGGCAATCGGAATATTGCTCGCGGCGCTGGTAACGCGATCGAGCCGGAAGAACGCGCCGGCGGCAAAATAGGTCGCCGCCACCTCGCCGATCGCGTTGCCGGTGCGGTCGGCGACCAGGATGATGTCGGGCGCCGCAGTCAGCGACGGCAGATTGGCCAAATGCCCGGCAAGTTCCTCCGGCACGCCGGCCTCGACGAGCTTGGCTTTGCGCGCGGCCCGCGCGCTCAAGCTGTCCTCGGACAG
>Ga0181530_10000138_pt1 | contig 89701 bp, 87 predicted proteins | sample PEATcosm2014_Bin_42_FD_119769 | JGI IMG/M metagenome (GOLD analysis project Ga0181530, IMG submission 119769) | Peatland microbial communities from MTU Mesocosm Facility, Houghton, MI, USA - PEATcosm2014_Bin10_60_metaG | ecosystem: Environmental > Terrestrial > Soil > Wetlands > Peat | place...
ACGCGATGCCGTCGCGGTTCGCAGATAGCCTGGCGAGGCGGCCGAGGTGCGGTGCGCGGTCACGCCCAGCGGCAAGGCTGCCAGCAGGCCCAGCGCGGTGCGACGGTCGACACGCGGCGGTCGGTGCATGCGGGCACAACTCCGGTCGGGCGGATCACAGATAAAGCGAGGCGGCCCGATCACCTTGATCTCGACGCTACGGTCGGTTCGCCTCGCGACCCAACCGACCTCTTCCGCAAGGCGGGAGAGGTTTTATGGTGGCGCGGCGCGGTCCATGATCATCGCCGCATAGGTGGCTTCCGCCACCGACACGCCGTCAACCCTTGCCGTAGCGCTGAACTTCCAGACGCCGCCACGATTGCGTTCCTTGGCGACATGGATGCGCAACTGGTCGCCCGGCACCACCGGGCGGCGAAACTTTGCGCCCTCGATCGACATGAAATAGACCACCTTGCCGGCGGCCTCGGGACCCAGCGTCTCCACCACCAGCACCGCGGCGGTCTGCGCCATGCTTTCGATGATCAGCACGCCCGGCATCACCGGATGGTTGGGAAAATGCCCGGCGAAGAAGGACTCGTTCACCGACACGTTCTTGATGCCGATCGCCGAGACGTTCGGCACCAGGTCCACCACCCGGTCGATCAGCAGAAACGGGTAGCGATGCGGGATCGCATGCATGATGCGGGCGATATCGACCAGCGCAATCGCGCCGCCTTTGCCCTGGCTGACCGCCGCGGTGCCATCCTGTTGCCGTGTGGTCGCGTCCATTCCGCTCAGTCCGTATCCGTCTCCGTGGGCGGCGCTTGCGGTGCCACACCCTGCACCCCTGTCGGCCGTTTCGCACTCTCGCGCACCAGTCGGCGAAGGAAGGCTATTTCGCGAAACATGGCACGCGCCGGCTGCGCCGGACTGCCCACCACATCCGCGCCCGCCGGCACGTCCGACATAACGCCGGCCTGCGCGCCGACCCGGGCCTTGCGACCGATCCTCAGATGTCCCGCCAGCCCGGCCTGCCCGCCGAGCATGACATGGTCCTCGAGAATGGTGGACCCGGCAATGCCGACCTGCGCGACAACAACGCAGCCACGCCCCAGGTGGACGTTGTGCCCGATCTGCACCAGGTTGTCGAGGCGAGACCCGGCGCCGATCACCGTGTCCTGTAGCGATCCACGGTCGATCGTGGTGTTGGCTCCGACCTCGACGTCATCCTCCACGACGACCCGGCCAAGCTGCGGCACGCTGCGGAACCCCTCCGCCGTGGCGGCAAAGCCGAAGCCTTCCTGGCCGATTCGCGCCCCCGGATAGACGTAAACCCGCGCCCCGAGCAGGGCATGGGAGATGCTGGCATGGGGGCCGATCCGGCAATCCGGCCCGAGCACGACGCCGCGACCCAGCACCGCCAGCGGCGCGATGCAGCAGCGCGGGCCGATCTCCACCGCGGCGCCGATCACCGCGAGCGGGCCGATCTCGGCCGATGGATCGATAACGGCGTCCTCGGCCACCACCGCGCTGGGATGCACCCCCGGGTGGAGCGGCGGCAGAGGATGGAACAGCGCGGCGACCCTGGCCCAGGCCGCATAGGGTTCGTCGGTCACGAGCGGCACCGCCGTTGCCGGCACCCGTGCCGCCAGATCCGGATGCACGATCACCGCGCCGGCGCCGGTTTGCTCGAGCGCGGGAACGTATTTGCGATTGTTGAGGAAGCTCACCTCGTCCGGACCGGCAGTCTGCAGCGGCGCGACGCCGGCCAGCATGATCCGGCGCGGTGGCGCCTCCGCCTCGGCGGCGTCGGCCACCGCCGCCAGCGAGTGCGGGCCAGTCCGCTGGAAGAAGCGTGGATCGCCTGCGATCTCCGGCCAGTCCACTGCACGCCCTCCGGTTACGCGCTACGCTGTGTCGTTCACCTCTGCCGCTCGCGCGGGACAGGTGAAGGCGCGAAGCGACGAGAGTGAGGGGCGTAACACACGGAGCACCCGTGCGTTACACCCCTCACCCGGCGCTTCGCGCCGACCTCTCTCGCGAGAGCGGGAGAGGTGTACGAAATTCGTACTCCCGCACCCACCGGAGTCCCTCGTGGCGCGGTCAGTGCTTGGCCGGTGCGGTTGTCGTCGGCTTGGCGGGTGCCGCCGGCTTGGTCGCCGCGGCCGGCTTGGCCGCCTCGGTCGCCCCCGGCTCGGCTTTCGGCGGTGTCATGGCCACGGGCGACACGCCTTCCGGCGGGACGACCACCGAGGGCAACACTTTGTTGAGCACGTCGGCAACTTCGGGCGTGAGGTCGAAATCCGCCGTGGTGCCAAGCACCTGAGCGCGGTTCAGCACCACGTTGATGCCGCGGGCCAGCGCCACCTGCTGCACCACCGCCTCCATCGTCCGGTTGATCTGCGCCATCACGTACTGGCCAGCCTCCTGGATGATGCGGTTGCGCTCGCCGAACTTACGCCGCGAGTCGGCGATGCGGTCCTGTAGCTCGCGCTCCTTCTGGCGGATTTGCTCCGGCGTCAGCTTGGCCCGATCGTTCGCCAATTGCTGACCCAAATCGCGCAGCGCCACCTGTTCCTTCTGCGCGTCCTCGTCGAGCTTCTTGTGCCGCTCATTGAACACCTTGTCGGCCGCCTGGTAGGCCGTCGAAACGCGCAACGCATCCGGGATGGACACGATGCCGACGATGGCGGCCGGGGTGGGCGGACCCTTGGGGACGGGCGGAATCTCTGGCGGCGGCGGTAATTGCACCTGGATCTGCTGCGGTGTCGCCGCGCCGGGTTCCTCGGCCGGCGGGGTCGCCTCGGACACCCCTTCGGCCGGAGCGACCGGCTGCGCCGGGGCGGCGACCCGGCCGGCGGGTGCTGCCGGGCGCGGCTGGGTTGGCACGAACCAGCCAGGATTCTGCTGATCCTGTGCCAGGACAGCGCGCGGTTGCACGACAAGAGTGAGCGCCAGGGTGGCGCCCGCCACGGAAAGCCAGGAGTTTTTCACTAGAACCTCGTGCCGAAGCCGAATCGGAAGAGCTGCGTCTGATCGCCGGGTTGCTTAATCACGAACGGCGCCAGGTCAATGTTAATCAAGCCGAAGGAGCTGCGCCAGGAGATGCCGACGCCGGCGCCCATCCGCGGAGCGGACGACGCCCTGATCTCGCAGGGCGCGCCGGGATTGACGGCGCCGGCGGGCTCGACGCATGGGCGGATGAAGCTGGCATCGGTCAACCCGCCGACATCCACGAAGGCCCGGCCCGACAGACCGAGATCGGGCGAAACCGGCAGCGGGTAGCGCAGCTCGAACGTACCGGTCCAGATGAAGCGGCCGCCGAGCGGATCGCCGGAAATCGCGTCATGCGGGCCGGCGCCGCCAATCTCGAAGCCGCGCAGGTTGTCGCCGCCAAGGAAGAACCGGTCGATGATCTGTTCCTGCTTGCCCTCGTTGTACAGGTAGCCGGCGCCGCTCGCGATCTTGAAGCCCCAGTCGCTGTTGCCGGTGAAGCGATCGAGCGGAATGTAGTATGCCCCGTTGATGCTGCCGCGGACGTAGTCCACGTCGCCGCCCAGCCCGGCAAAGTCGGTACCCAGGCTGACCAGGAAGCCGGTATGCGGATCGATCTTGCTGTCGCGATAGTCGAGCGTCAGCACCTGGCCGACCTGCGACAGCAGCGTGGTGCCGGCCTGGTCGGCGATGAACACGCTCGCCGTGCTGGAGATGTCGAACACCGTCCGGTCCACCAGCGAGTAGGACCAGACCTGCGACAGATGGTCGTTGAAGTCGTAGCCGAGCCGCAACGAGAAGCCGTCGCGCCGCTCGTCATACGGCTCGGTGCCGAGATAGTCGGTCTGGATCAGGAAGACGTCGGTGCCCGCCACCAGGTTGCGATCGAGGAAATACGGGTCGGTCACCGAAAAATCGATCGAACTCCGCTTCACCGCCAGGATGCCGTTGATATTGGCGGAAATGCCGGTGCCTACGAGGTTGCGCTCGCCCAGTCCGACATCCAGCAGGGGACCCACGTCGGTCGAGTAGCCGCCGCCGAAGGTCAGCTCGCCGGTCGCCTTTTCCGTTACCTTGGTGGTGAGGATCGCCTTGTCCGGCGCCGAACCGGGGTTCGGCGTGATGTCAACCGCGCCAAAATAGCCGAGATCGTTCAGTTGCTGACGCGTCTTGCGGATCGCCTCGGCACTGAACGGATCGCCCTCGGCCAGGGTGAACTGGCGGCGGATCACCTTGTCCTGGGTCCGCGTGTTGCCGACGATGTCGATCCGCTCGATATACACGCGCGGCCCTTCGCCCACGTCGAAGGTCAGTGTCACAGTGTGGGCCTTGCGATCCGGCTCGACCCGCGGCTTCACGTCCACGAATGCGTAGCCGCGTGAGCGCACGTCGTCCTCGATCGCGTCCGCGCTGCGGCCGACGGCGTCGCCGTCGTACCAGTCGCCTTCCTGCAACTTCAGGTCGCGGCGCAGCACGTCGCCCGGCATGTTGCGGAGCGCCGAATTGATGGCGATCTTGCCGACCCGGTAGCGCTCGCCCTCATGCACCGTGAACGTGACGAAGAACGCCTTGCGGTCCGGCGACAACTCGGCCGAGGCGTCCACCACCTCGAAATCGGTGTAGCCATTCTTCAGGTAGAACCGGCGCAGCAACTCCTTGTCGTAGTTGAGCCGTTCGGCGTTGTACTCGTCGGAACTCGAGAGGAAGCGCCACCAGCGCTCCTCACGGCTGTTGATCACGTCCGACAGCCGATCCTCGCTGAACGCGTGATTGCCGACAAAGGCGATCTTGCTGATCAGCGTCGATGGGCCATCGTTGATCTGATAGACCACATTCACCCGGTTCTGCGGCAGACGGATGAGTTGCGGCACGACGCTGGCGTCGTAGTAGCCCTTCTGGGCGTAGAGATCGAGGATCTTGCGCCGGTCGGCCTCGGCCAGCGCCGGGGTGTACACCGCGCGCGGCTTGAGTTGCACCTCGGGGCGCAACTGGTCTTCGCTCAGCTTGTGGTTGCCCTCGAAGGCAACGACGCTGACCAGCGGGTTCTCCACCACGTGCACCACCAGCTTGTTGCCCTGGCGGTCGAGCCGCACGTCCTGGAACAGGCCGGTGGCGTAGAGGGTTTTCAGGCTGCGGTCGAGCCGGTCGGGATCGAACGGGTCGCCGGCCTGGACGAGCATATAGGAGCGGATGGTACCCGCCTCGATGCGCTGGTTGCCGTCCACCGTGATCGCCTCGATGGTTCCCCCGGCCGGAGCCGGCGCGGGGGCGGCCGGCCGGGCGCCGGGAGCAGCCGGGCGGGCGGTGGGGGCGGCCGGCCGTGCGGCTGGCGCCGCCGGCGAGGGGGCGGCCGGCTGCGCGGCGGCGGACACCGCCCAAAGCAGGGGCAGCAGGCAGGCGGCAAGCGGCCGCACCAGGCTCATGCGAATCAAACGGCTACTCCCCCCGCTGAAGCGCTACTGCCAAGCACGTGCGGCAACAGCCAGAATCGGTCGGCTCATCGGGGGCAGGATAGCCATGTGCCTCGCTGGGCGCTAGGCGGCGACGGCAAGGAAGTGTCACAGCGCGGTTATCCTCTCCCGCGGCGCGGGGTTGAGTCGGGAAGCGGATCGAGGCGCCGCGCAGCGGCGGGTGCGGGTACGGGTGCCGCGGCGCCTCTTGGCCAACGTCGTGTCCACCACCGCGGCGTATCCCGCCTCCACCCCCGTATCCAAGCTCCGACTGCCTCCCCGCGTTGCCGGCCGGTTATCGCGGCAGGAACGGATTGCTGCGCCGCTCGGCCCCGATGGTGGAGCCCGGGCCGTGGCCGCACAGGAACTGCAGATCGTCGCCGAGGGGCAGCAGCTTGCCGGTAATGGCGGCGATCAGTGCGGCGTGGTCGCCGTACGGAAAATCGGTGCGGCCGACCGAGCCCTGGAACAGCACGTCGCCAACCAGCGCGAAGCGGGCGGCATGGTTGACGAAAACGATGTGGCCCGGGGTGTGGCCCGGGCAGTGCAACACGTCGAAGCGGTGGGTGCCCAGGGTGACGGCATCGCCCTCGTGCAGCCATTGGTCGGGGGTGACGTTGCGGGCGGCGAAGCCGAAGCCGCTGGCCTGCGCCTCGATGCCCTGCAGCAGGAAGCGGTCGCGTTCGTCGGGGCCTTCGATCGGAACGGTTTCCGGGTCGCCGGCGCGCTCGCGCAAGGCGGTTGCCAGTTCGGCTGCGCCACCGGCGTGGTCGAGGTGGCCGTGGGTGAGCAGGATGCGCTCGACGGTGACGCCGGTTTGGTCGATGGCGGCGAGGATGCGGTCCACGTCGCCGCCAGGATCGACCACCAGGGCGTGCTTGGACGCGTCATCCCACAGGATGGCGCAGTTCTGCTGGAAGGGGGTGACCGGGATCACCGCGCCGCGAAGGTTTGCCATGGGAGCGTTCCTGCCGGGATTTTCCGAGGCTGTCACGCCCTGCTGTGGCGCCGAGGACCCCAAGACCTGGTCGAAGTGCGCGTCGTGCACGCGGACAGCTCCAGGGAGACGGTCGCATTACCGCCCGCGGCGGCCGGGATGGTCGCGGACCTCCTGGCGCGGCTCTCCGCGTCCGGCACTGTGGCGTTGCTGGCCGAGGATGCCGCGGTGTCGCCGGAGGATGCCGCCGCGATCCTGGGCATGTCGCGCCCCTGGTGCGGCGAAGCATGGACGCCGGCGCGCTGCCGTTCCGCCGTGCCGGCGCACACCGCCGGCTGCGGCGCGCGGACGTTATGGAGACGGAACGCCATGGGGCGTCGATGCGGGCCGCCCTGGATGACTTGCCGGCGGACAAGGACGAGGTGGCCGCGCACGGCCTCTGAGGGCGAGGCGCGATCGCCGCCCAGCGTCCTTTACGACGCGAACCTGCGGTATCCCTTCCCTCTGCGAAGCCTGTTCGTCCCGATCGGTGTGAACCATAGCGTGGCGCCGCGCCGGACGGATGCGATCCACGACGAATGGATCGAGAGCCGGTGCGCGGCCAACGGGTGAGAACCCGTTCGCAACAGGTGCTCGGGCGCCCCTCGCCTCAATCACCCACCGAACCTGCCAGCCGGATCTGTTCCGCCTGGACCCAGGTCTTGACGGGCCTGACGAAGTTCAGTGCGGCCCGCAACGACGGGCAGCGCGCGATGTCCTCGCTCTCCTTCGCGGACAGCACGAGCCAGGAGTCGTTGCTATGTGGCGGACGGATGAAGTACAGACGCTGACCGGTGGAAGCGCGCGAGATCACGATCCGGCGATAGATGGCGGGATCATCGCTGCGGCGCTCACTCACGAAGGCAGCAACATCATCCACTTCGGTTGCCCACACGCGCAGGGTTTCGCGCTCGCCGTCCGTCAGAGGCCGCGGCGGGAAGGTCATGAGCACATGGGTCATACGATCGGTCGGCATTGCTCACCGTAAGAAGCGACGAATCGCATGTTCGCATAAGGGCGATTGCAAAAAAGCTTCATGGCCGCTGCGCTATGTGTGGCTGGGACGCCGTCCTAGCCGTCTGGGGGCGCCCCGCCAGGCAACGGCATATGCGAGGTCGTGGGATCCGCCGCGGCAGGCTTCTTCATCACCACGAAGCCCGATCGCTCCAAGTGCCGCAACAGCCGATCCGCGGTAATGCGCGCCATCACATCGTCGGCATGATGCACGCGTTTCCGCCCCTCATACCGGAGCGCAAAAGACAGGGTCTCCGCGATTTCATCGGGAGTGGCGGGCCGGAGCCGGGCTGCGTCGGGCATGGCGGGACGCTATCGTCCATGCGTGAACATAGCAAGAACAACATAGCTCGGACCGCCGGCTGGCCGGGAGTTTCGTCCGTGTGCCACCATGTGCCATGCCATCGGCGAATGCCATCGTTGACTGGAAGACACAGCCTCGTTTAATGGCCAGTGTGGCGACCGCGCATGCAACGCAAGCTGCACGCCTGCACTGGCGGGGAGCAGGTCCAGATGTCCGACAACACAGTACCCAAGTACGGCTGGGTGACGGATCCACCGGTCATGTTCGTCGAATGGGGAGAAGTCGCCGAGCGGGTCAAGACTTTCCAGACCAATATCGGTAACTGGGGCGCGGTCGGCGGGGGCACGGATTTGGCCACGCGCCTCAACGCGCACCGCGGAGGGGCGAACTTCATCGCGGACCTGATCGTCAAAAAACTCAGCAATCCATTGACCCCCGTGTTCGAATACCGCGTGGCCGGTCACCCGATCGCGCTGATGCAACTCAACATGCAAGGCATGGAGGGCATGCTGGAGATCAAGAACGTGGCGTCGCATCCGGGATCGGAAGGCGCCGGCGGCATCATGATCGAATACGCCCTGAACAAGGTCGGCTCGTACAATACCCAGATGCAGCAACATGCGCAGAGGAACGCCTACGAGCCCGGCTTCCTGTTCCTAGAGTCGCTCGACGACAACTCCACCGCGGCATATGTCGCGCTCGGTTTCGAATTGGTGGGCGGCAAGGAGATGGTGCTGAACGCCGCGAAATCCTCGAAATGGTCGCAATCGGGGGGCAAGTGGCGCCTGGTGGGCAAGCCTCCCAATTATCTGGCCACCACGTGACCATTGTCGCACGCATCGGCAGCACGCGCCCGCGCCATCCCCGGTTTCAGCTCAGGCCGACGATGGTGCCTAATGCAGGCTCGGCGTCTTCAGGAACCGCGCGCGATCGCCCGACCGGACGGTAATTCCGACCGGCCCGCCCTCCCGCAGCAACCGCAGCCGCACCTCGGCGCCGGCACTGCCAGCGGCCCAGACGCGCCGCCATAGCCCGGCCAGGTCCGGCACCTCCTCGTCGTTCACCGCCAGAATCCGGTCGCCTTGTCGCACCCCGGCTTGTTCCGCCGGGCCGTTATCGGCCAGGCCGCCGACCACGATGGCCTCGTCCGCCTCCATCTCGGTCGCGTACATCCCCAGCCACGGCCGCGCCGGCCGGTTCACCCGCCCATAGGTGGTCAGGTCCTTCATGATCGGCGCCAGCAGCCCGATCGGCACCACCATATTCATGTCCAGGCGGCGCCCCTTGCGGTCCCCCTGCTGGAGGATCAGCGAGCCGATACCCAGCAGCTTGCCGTCGCCGCCGATCAGCCCGCCGCCGCCCCAGAACGGATGCGCCGGCGCGGTGAAGAATGCGTCGTCCAGCACATACTCCCAGTAGCCGGCGAATTCCTGCCGCCCGACCAGCTTGGTCTCGATCGAGTGGTGCCGCCCGCCGCCGGCGGCGAACACCATCGTGTCCCCCACCTTCACCGCGTCCGAATCGCCCAGCTCCAGCACCGGCAGATCGAGCCGGCCCAACGCCTGCACCAGGCCGAACCCGGTCTCCTGGTCATAGGCCAGGGCGTGCCCAGCCACCGCGCGCTTGTCGTTCGAGGTGATCCAGATCGTCTCGGCCTCGGTGATCAGGTAGCCGATGGTGGCGATCAGGCCCTTGTCGTTGATGACCACCCCCGAGCCGGCCCGCTCGGTGCCGAGCGTGTTGGCAGTGAAGGCGTCCGCGGGAACGTAGGTCTTCAGGCTCACCACCGCATTCAGCGCGCGCTCCAGGTCGAAGGAGTAATCGTCCGGATCGGGCTGTAGATTGGGCGGGATTTCCCAGTCCTGGTTTTTCATGCCTCGGCGTCTTCCCTGCATCGTCCATGCCCCCGGACTTGAGACGTGACCCGGGGGTCCCCCCGACATCCACCGTAGGGCGGATCGCGAGAACAGTATATCGGAGCTTTGCTCCGCAACGCCAACGCCCCACGTAAAAGCGGAACGCGATCGCCGCCGGGGCGTTCGCCGCCTGCCGCCACCACCGAAAGAGGGTCACATGCACCAGAGCAGCCCGCAGCGCCCTGCCGCCAAGAAGCTGGACGAAGCGCTCCTGCGCCGGATGGACCTGTGGTGGCGCGCCGCCAACTACCTGTCGGTCGGCCAGATCTACCTGCTCGCCAATCCCCTGCTGCGCGAGCCGCTCGCCCACGACCACATCAAGCGGCGATTGCTCGGGCATTTCGGCACCACGCCCGGGCTGAACTTCGTTTGGGTGCATCTCAACCGGCTGATCCGCGCGCGCGACCTCAATGTGATCTTCATCGCCGGCCCCGGCCACGGTGCGCCCGGATTGCTCGCCAGCACCTGGCTGGAGGGCAGCTATAGCGAGCTGTATCCGAAGGTGTCGCAGGACGCCGATGGCATCCTACACCTGTTCCGCCAGTTCTCCTTTCCAGGCGGCGTGCCGAGCCATGCCGCGCCGGAGACGCCGGGCTCGATCCACGAAGGCGGCGAGCTCGGCTACTCGCTGTCGCACGCGTTCGGCGCCGCGTTCGACAACCCGGACCTGCTGGTCGCCTGCGTGGTCGGCGACGGCGAGGCCGAGACCGGGCCGCTGGCCACCTCCTGGCACGGCAACAAGTTCCTCAATCCGGCGACCGACGGCGCGGTGCTGCCGATCCTGCACCTGAATGGCTACAAGATCGCCAACCCGACCATCCTGGCGCGGATCGAGTCCGACGAACTGCGCAACTTCCTGGAGAGCAACGGCTGGGCCCCGATCTATGTCGAGGGCGACGAGCCGGCGGCGATGCACCAGCTCATGGCCGCCGCGCTGGACGAGGCAGCTTCGTCGATCGCCGCCATCCAGCAGCGTGCCCGGGCCGGCGACGCCGCAGCGGCCGAGCGGCCGCGCTGGCCGATGATCGTGTTGCGCTCGCCGAAGGGCTGGACCTGCCCCAAGGAGCTGGACGGACTGCAACTCGAGGGTACCTGGCGCGCCCACCAGGTGCCGATCCCCGACACCTCGACGCCGGCGCATCTCGCGTTGCTGGAAGCGTGGATGCGGTCCTACCGGCCGGAGGAATTGTTCGACGACGCCGGCCGGCCGATCGCTGACATCACCGGCCTGGCACCCGGCGGCGCCCGCCGCATGGGCGCCAATCCGCACACCAATGGCGGCGTCGTGCGCCCGCTGCGCATGCCGGATTTTGCTGCCCACGCCGTTGCGGTGCCCTCGCCCGGAGCGGTGGACGGCGACGCGACGCATGTCATGGGCGAGTTCCTGCGCGACGTGATGCAGCGCAATCGCGACCTGCACAATTTCCGGGTGTTCGGGCCGGACGAGACCGCCTCCAACCGCTTGCAGGCACTGTTCGCGGTCACCGACCGCACCTGGCTCGCGCGGCGCATACCGGGCGACGACCACCTGTCGCCCGATGGGCGCGTGATGGAGATCCTCAGCGAGCACACCTGCCAGGGGTGGCTGGAAGGCTATCTGCTCACCGGCCGCCACGGCTTGTTCAACTGCTACGAGGCGTTCGTGCACATCGTCGATTCGATGTTCAACCAGCACGCCAAATGGCTGGAGAACGCTGCCGCCGTTCCCTGGCGCCGTCCGATCGCGTCGTTGAACTACCTGCTCACCTCGCATGTCTGGCGGCAGGAGCATAACGGTTTCAGCCATCAGGACCCGGGCTTCATCGACCACGTGATGAACAAGAAGCCGCAATTCGTGCGCGTCTATCTGCCGCCCGACGCCAACACCCTGCTCTGGGTCACCGACCACTGCCTGCGGAGCTGGAACTGCGTCAACGTCATCGTCGCCGGCAAGCAGCCGTCACCCCAATGGCTGGATATGCCAGCGGCGATCCGCCACTGCACCGAGGGCGTCGGCATCTGGGAATGGGCGAGCAACGATGCCGGCGAGGAGCCGGACGTGGTGATGGCCTGCGCCGGTGACGTGCCGGCGCTGGAGACGCTCGCCGCGGTCGATCTGCTGCGTCGGCATTTGCCGAAGCTGCGGGTGCGCGTGGTGAACGTGGTCGATCTCTCGACACTGATGCCGCCGGAGCAACATCCGCATGGGTTGCCGAGCGCTGAGTTCGACGGGATCTTTACCAAGGACAAGCCGGTGATCTTCGCCTATCACGGCTATCCGTGGCTGATCCACCGGCTGACCTACCGCCGCACCAACCACGACAATTTCCACGTGCACGGGTTCATGGAGGAGGGCACCACGACGACGCCGTTCGACATGACGGTGCTGAACCGGCTCGACCGGTTCCACCTGGCGGGCGCCGCGATCGACCGCGTGCCACGGCTGGGCGGCACGACAGCCTATGTAAAGCAGACGTTGCGCGAACGGCTGATCGAGCATCGGCGTTACGTCGACCAGTACGGCATCGACATGCCGGAGATTCTGAATTGGCGGTGGGGGTCGTAAGCCTCTCCTGTTTTCGCGGGATGGGCTAATGTCGGGCACGACCGGCCCGGGGAGTGCCGCGGTGGACGATGCGGATTTGACGACACGGTGGGAACTGCTGTGCGCAGCGGCGGTAACGCTGTTCAGTTTCTCCGGCGCCCTGATCATGCAGATGCCGCGCGAGGATCGCCGCACACTGTTCATCTTTCCGATTTTCCTGTCGGTTGTCGTGGGCGGCAGCCTCGCCGTGTTCGGCTTCGAAAACTTCGGCGCCAGGATGATCGCCGCGCCGGTCATCATTCCCGTACTGCTCGTCCTGCTGGCGCGCCGGGCCGCACCGGGTTGGCTGCTGACCGTGCTGAGCTACGTGACGCTCGTTGGTGCTGTGGTCTGCGCCGATCTTCTGCTGGACGCCTCGGTGTTCCGGTGAGCAGCGTTGCGTGACGACCGCGTCGCCGGAGTTGTGCGACATCTGTGGTAGGGACAGGTTGCTGACCCGCGGAGAATCAGACCATGGCCGACAAACGTCACACTTACTCGGTCCAGGTGGAATGGACCGGCAATCAGGGTTCCGGCACGTCGTCCTATCGCGCCTACTCCCGCGCCCATGAGATCTACGCGCCAGGCAAGCCGACCATCATGGGGTCTTCCGATACGAAGTTCCGGGGCGATGCCGCCCGATGGAATCCCGAGGAACTGCTGATCGCGTCGCTTTCGACATGCCATCAGCTTTGGTATCTGCATCTTTGTGCCGAGGCCGCCATCGTCGTGCAGGCCTATCGCGACGACGCTGTCGGCGTAATGGTCGAACAGCCTGACGGTACCGGGCAATTCGAGAGCGTGACCTTGCGGCCGCACGCAACGCTCGCGCCGGGTTCGGACGAAGCCACCGCGCGTCGGCTGCATGAGGACGCGGCCCGGATGTGCTTCATCGCCCGCTCGGTGTCGTTCCGCGTGGAGCACGAGCCGACGTTTTCGTAAGACCTCTCCTGCGGGAGCCGAAAAGGTTTACGACTACGCGGTGCACCCCTCGTCGCGCAGTAGTTCGGTCACTGCCGTCGTCGGCACATCGGCCGCGGTGAACGTCTGGCCGATCCCGCGCGCCAGCACGAAGTTCAGTGCCCCGTCTTGCACTTTCTTGTCGCGCCGCATGTGCCCGATCAGCGTCGCAGCCGAGAACCGCCGGTTCAGCATCGACAACTCCGCCGGCAATCCCACCGCGGCGACGTGCGACACCACCCGCTCGGCATCCTCGCGCGAACAATGCCCCAGCCGTGCCGAGAGCTTGAACGCCAACCCCATGCCGACCGCGACCCCTTCGCCATGCAGCAACCCGCCGTCGTAGCCGTATTCCGCCTCCAGCGCATGGCCGAAGGTGTGGCCGAGATTCAACAGCGCCCGCCCGTCATTGGGTTTTTCCTCGCGCTCGTCATCACCGACAACGCCCGCCTTGAACGCGCAGGCGCGCTTCACCGCCTCGGCCTGCGCGTCGCGATCGCCGCCGACCACGCCGGCGCCATGCCGTTCACACCAGGCGAAGAATGCCGCGTCACCGATCAGGCCCGCCTTGGCGATCTCCGCATATCCGGCACGCAGTTCCCGCAGCGGCAGCGTCCCCAGCGTGGCGGTATCGGCCAGCACCATGCGCGGCTGGTAGAATGCGCCGATCAGGTTCTTGCCTTGCGGTGCGTTCACCGCCGTCTTGCCGCCGACCGATGAATCCACTTGCGCCAGCAGCGTGGTGGGAATCTGCACGAACGGCACGCCGCGGAGAACCGTCGCCGCCGCAAACCCCGCGAGGTCGCCCACCACCCCGCCGCCCAGCGCGATGACCGTGGTGCGCCGCTCGACCCGCGCCTCCAGCAACTGGTTCATCACGGACAGGTAGGATTGCAGGCTCTTCGACGTCTCGCCGACCGGCACGACGATCTGTTGCGTGGCGATGCCGGTCGCGGCAAGCCCGCGTTGCAGCGTGGGCAGATGCAGCTCCGCCACCGTCGCATCCGTCACGATCACGGCGCGCTTCTGCGGCAGCACCGGTGCCAGCAACGCACCGGCACGCGACAGCAGGTCGTCGCCGATCACCACGTCGTAGCTGGTCGACGGCAGCACCACCGAAAGCCGCCGCGGCGGCTGCCACGCCAGCAGCGCGTCCAGCACTTGCGACGTGGTGCTGTCGGGACTCTCGTCGCCGCAATCGACGATGACGTCGGCCTCGGCATAGATCGGGTAACGCTGGTCGATCAGGCGTTGCAGGATGTCGGTCGGATCGCCGTCCGCCAGCAACGGCCGATGGTCGCGGCCGGACACCCGGCGCACCAGCGTGTGCAGCGGACAGCGCAGCCAGACCGACACCGCGTCGGCCCGCGCGGCAGCGCGGGTCTCCGGGTCCATGAACGCCCCGCCGCCGAATGCCAGCACCAGCGGATCGCCGGCCAGCAGGCGGCGGATCACGCGCCGTTCGCCGTCGCGGAAGGCGCGCTCGCCGTAGCGCGAGAACAGTTCGGGGACGGTGCAGCCGGCGGCCAGCTCGATCTCGGCGTCCGCGTCGCGGAACGGCAACCCGAGTCGCGCGGCGAGGCGGCGACCGATCGAGGTCTTGCCGGCGCCCATCAGCCCGACCAGCACGATGCTGCGCCCGGCCACGGTTTCCGGCAGGGAAACGCCTTCCTTGAGTGCGGTGTTGCGTGTCATGGCGGGCGAGGCTAGCACAGCGCCACGCGGGCAGCCATGACGGCGGCTTGTGCAACGAAAGAGGAGCGTTGGCAGCGTCCATGATCCGCGTGTTCCTGTTCGTCCTGGCGCTCGGTGTGGTGTTGCTGGCTGGCGGCGTGGTGTATCTCGGGCTGTTCCCGCCGAACCCGGCGCCGCACGCGGTGGAAAAGACGCTGCCGAACGACAAGTTCCAGAGCCACTGAATGGATCGTCACGTCGAGGCGTTCCTGGAGATGTTGGCCGCCGAGCGCGGCGCGGCACGCAACACGCTGGCGGCGTACGTAGCCGACCTGACGGATTTTGCCGCCTTTGCCGGCGCGCGCGGGCAAGCGGTGGCCGGCGCGGATGCCGCGACGCTGCAAGCCTATATGGCCGGCCTGTGCAAGGCCGGGCTGTCGCCGCGCACCGCCGCGCGGCGACTGTCGGCGCTACGGCAGTTCCACCGCTTTCTATTGCGTGAAACCCTGCGTTCGGACGATCCGACCTCCTCGCTCGACACGCCGCGCCTGCCACGGTCGCTGCCGAAATACCTGAGCGAGCAGGAGGTGGACGCGTTGCTGGCCGCGGCCGGCACGCGTGCCGGGCGGCCGGGAGCGATCGCACGAGCTGCGCTGGAAATCCTCTATGCCAGCGGGATGCGGGTGTCGGAGTTGCTGTCGCTGCCGCGCAGCGCGCTCGCCGGGGATGCGGCACTGCTGCTGATCCGCGGCAAAGGGGGCAGAGAGCGCATCGTGCCGCTCACCGAGTCGGCGAAACACGCTGCGGCCGCGCTGGTGGAAGCGACCGGCAAGGAGGGGCGCTGGCTGTTCCCTGGCCGCGACAATCGCCGAGCGATGACGCGGCAGGGCTTCTTCCTGCTGCTCAAGCAGGTGGCGCTGGCGGCCGGGTTGGACCCTGCTCGGGTATCGCCGCATGTGCTGAGGCATTCGTTCGCCTCGCATCTGCTGGCGCGCGGCGCGGATTTGCGCAGTTTGCAGACGCTGTTGGGACATGCGGATATCGCGACGACGCAGATCTACACGCATGTGCTGGCGGAACGGCTGCAACGGCTGGTGGAGGCGCACCACCCGCTGGCAAGGTAGACTTGCTCTCCCGCGCTTGCGGGAGAGGGTGGGGTGAAGGTGACGCGTGCGGCAGGATGCACCCTCACCCTACCCTCTCCCGCGAGGGCGGGAGAGGCAGTCTGGCGCGGCAACCGGGGGAAAATGAGCATGCGGCCCGAGGACGTCATTGCCGACAAGCGGCGGCCCTATACCGGCGCCGAATACATGCAAAGCCTGCGCGACGGTCGCGAGGTCTATATCGATGGCGAGCGTGTCGCCGACGTCACCGCGCATCCGGCGTTTCGTAACTCGGTGCGCTCGATCGCCCGGTTGTACGACGCGCTGCATGACCCCGCGCGTCAGGGCGTGTTGACCTGCCCGACCGACACCGGATCGGGCGGCTACACCCATCGCTATTTCCGCGTTCCGCGTTCGCGCGCGGACCTGGTCGCCGCGCAGGGCGCCATCGCAGCATGGTCGCGGCTGAGCTATGGCTGGATGGGACGCACGCCGGACTACAAGGCGGCGTATACCAACACGCTCGGCGCCAACGCGGAGTATTACGGCCCCTACGCGGGAAATGCGGTCACCTGGTACAAGCGGGCGCAGGAGACCGTGCCGTTCATGAACCACGCGATCGTCAATCCTCCGGTGGACCGCCACAAGCCCGCGGAGGACGTGAAGGACGTGTTCGTCAGCGTGCAGAAGGAGGTGGACGGCGGCATCATCGTGTCCGGCGCTAAGGTGGTCGCCACGTCCGCGGCGATGACGCACTACAACTACATGGGCCAGAGTTCGAAGACCGCGACGGAAGATTTGGACATGTCGCTGATGTTCATCGTGCCGATCGACGCGCCGGGCCTGAAGCTGTTCTGCCGCACGTCTTATGAACGCGCGGCATTGCTGAACGGTTCGCCGTTCGACTATCCGCTGTCGTCGCGGTTCGACGAGAACGACGCGATCTTCGTGCTGGACAAGGTGTTCGTGCCCTGGGAGGACGTGTTCATCTACCGCGACCCCGCCCGCGTGCTGAGTTTCTATCCGCGGTCGGGTTTCATGAACGGCTTCCTGTTCCAGGGCTGCACGCGCTTCGCGGTGAAACTGGATTTCATCTGCGGCCTGCTGAGCAAGGCGCTGCGCTGCACCGGCGGCGACGACGCGCGCGGCAACCAGGCACTGCTTGGCGAGGCGGTGGCGTGGCGCAACCTGTTCTGGTCGCTGTCCAACGCCATGGCGAACAATCCGGACCCCTGGAAGGGCGATGCGGTACTGCCGGAACTGCGCGCCGCCCTGGCGTACCGGGTGTTCGCGCCGGATTGTTATCCGCGCATCAAGGATATTGTCGAGCGCACGGTGACCTCGGCGCTGATCTATCTGCCGTCGTCAGTGAAGGATTTTGCCAACCCGGCGATCGAACCTTATCTGCGGCAGTACGTGCGCGGGTCGTACGGGATCGGCTACGAAGAGCGGATCAAGGTGATGAAACTGCTGTGGGACGCGGTGGGCACCGAGTTCGGCGGCCGGCACGAGCTGTACGAGCGCAACTACGCTGGCGGATGGGAGGATATCCGCTTGCAGACGCTGACCGGCGCACAGCGCGGCGGGGATATGGCGGCGATGGAGGCGCTGGTGGAGCAATGCATGGCCGACTACGACACGAAGGGATGGACGGGGCAGACGTGGGTTGGGGCAGAGGATGAGGGGTGAACGGCGCGGGTACGGGACGATCCGCATGGCGCACCGTCGCTGTCAAAATTCGAGATAAACGACGTAGTAGCGGCCGAAAAGGTGATGGGCACGGTCAGGCACTATCCCTGTTACCGGATAGGCCAGAACCCCAATCAACGCGGACAGGAGAAGCAGTAACGCGACTCCGGTCGTGTTTGACGTGAACGACTGGATCACGCCGAGGCTGAACCGGGCGCCAAGCGCTACACCTCCAGGTCAAACCAGGTACCGATCATCGGTCATAGAGCAACACGCAAACTCCTGCTCACACCTTACACGGCTGCTGGCGTCGCGGCTGCCACGCTAATTCACGCTGCCTTCTGCGTATCCAACGTGAAATCCAGGCGGATCACGTCATAAGGCAGAATCATCTTCCCTTCCGGCGTCTTGTCGATCACCCCAGACAGATGCAGCGCGCGCACGTCGCTATGGACCGCCCGCACGTCGCGGCCAACACGGCGTGCGATCTCACGGATGGCAAGCGGCCCTTGCCCGGCCGTCGCTCGCAGGATCGCCCAGCGCTTCGCGTTGAGCAGTTGCCAGGCGCCCTCCAGGCTTTCGAAGTCGAGCCGCGTCGCGGCTTCCGGCTTGCCGGTCTTCCATGCGCACACGATATCCGCGCGCCGCTGCGCCGCCGGCTGGTTACCGATGATGAGGGTGTTTATCCGCCTCCCAACAGGCGCATGCCGAGACTGGCGCCCGCGGCGCGCATGTCGTCATCGAGCGTGGCAAGCGGCAGTGCGCGCCGCTGTGCCAGCTCGACATAGGCCGCGTCATACAGGGTAAGCCGGAAGCGGTCCGCGAGACTCAGCGTTTCGCTCCATGCCCGCGCATCCGTTTGCTGGTCCGTCGTGATATCCAGCAGCGCCAGATCGGCAAGGGCAGCGCGGCGATACTCCGCATCGATGCGGCCCCGGCGGACCGCGACGGTCAGACTGTTGGCAACCTCCAGGCGCCACAGGGTGGGCACGACCGCGCCGGCCTCGGCAACCTGATCGAACACCGCACGGATCGCATCCGTCGTCTCGTCGCTATAGATCCAGGCCAGCGTGACCGAGCTATCAAGGACCAGACTCACGGTCGCCCTTCATCCCGGTAGGCTTTCCATTCGGACCAGTTGAAGCGACCAAGCTTGCGTTGCTCTGCACGTTCACGGATGCGTCGGACGGCGGCGCGGGCTTCCTCTCGACTGACATGCGGCCGGGGGGGCACCAGGCGCGCCACGTCCTTGCCGTGACGGGTAATGGTAATCTCTTCCCCCTGCTCGACGAGGTCGAGCAAATGGCCAAGCTTGTTCTTCGCCTCGAAGGCGCCGAATTCCCGCATGGGAGTTCCCCAACTAAGCTAGCTCAGGCCAGCTTAATACGACGCGTTCGGTCTGTCTATGTACCGCTGGCACGGTGTCAGCCCTGGCCGTCTGCTCCCCTCGGGCGACGCATTCGCCAGCCCGGCAATCCGGTCGTATCCGGGGCGGCATATGTGCGGGACACGCGGTTCAGCATGGAAATCCGACCCGCGCACTGCCTTCGACGACCCGTCCCCTGTCCTACCCCAACCCGAAATACGCCCGGCGCAACGCGTCGTCCGCATGCAACGCTGCGACCGTGCCCTGAAATCCGATCCGCCCGCCTTCCAGAGTAAAAACCCGATCGGCAAGATCCAGGAATGCAACATTCTGTTCCGCGATCAGCAGCGACAGCCCGCTGGTGCGGAACCGCCCCAGCACCTCGATCACCTGCTGCACCAGCAGCGGCGCCAGGCCGGCGGAAGGCTCGTCCATCACCAGCACGCGCGGACCGGCCGCCAGCGCCTTGGCGATCCCCAGCATTTTGCGCTGACCGCCGGACAGGGCGCCCGCCAGGACGCGCTTGCGTTCCGCCAGGTCGGGGAACGCGCCATACAATTCCTGCATGCGCGGACGCAACACCGCGGGGGCAACGAACTGGCCGCCGATGCGGATGTTCTCCTCGATGGTGAGGCCCGGGAACACGCCGAGTTCAGACATATACGCCATGCCGCGCCGCACCCGGTGATCGGTGCGCAGCCGGGTGATATCCTCGGCGCCGAGGCGCACCGTGCCGGCCCATGCCGGCATCAAACCCAACAGCACCTTCAGCAGCGTCGTCTTGCCGGCACCGTTGGCACCCAGCAGCACGACGGTTTCGCGCTCGGCAACATCCAGCCCGGCGCCCCACAGCACCTGCACCTTGCCGTAGCCGGCGGTGATTCCACGCGCCTGCAACAGAGGCTCAGCCATGCGCGCCCCCCAGGAAGACGCGGATTACATCCGGGTCCTGCGTCGCCGCGCGCAGTGTGCCTTCGAAAATCTCCCGGCCGGCATTCATCACGATGACCCGGTCGGTGACCTGGTCGATGAAGCCCATCAAATGCTCCACCACCAGCAGCGCCATCCCGTTCTGCGCCAGGGCGCGCAACCGAGTCGCCATGCGCCCGAGTTCGGCGGGGTTCAGGCCGGCAGCCAGTTCGTCCACCAGCAGCAGCCGCGGCGCAGTCGCCAGCGCGCGCGCCAGATCGAGAGTCTTCTGTTGCGCACTGTTGAGATCGCCGGCCGGCCGATCCGCCAATCCATCCAGCTCCAGCGAGGCGAGCAACCCCGGCACATCGACCGGGGCGCGGTCGCCATGGCCATAGGTTGCGGCGACTGCCACGTTCTCGCGCACCGTCAGCGACAGGAACGGTTTCGGTGATTGGTAGGTCCGGTTGATCCCGCGTCGCGCGAGCAAATACGACGGCCGGCCGCCGATCGATACACCGTCGAACACGACGCGTCCCTCGTCCGGCGGGTACAGGCCGGAGATCACGTTGATGCAGGTGGTCTTGCCGGAGCCGTTCGGGCCGACCAGGCCAAGCACCTCGCCCGGCGCCAGATACAAACTCACCCCGTCCAGCGCTCGGAACCCGCCGAACCGCTTCATCACCTGTTCGACGCGCAGCAGCGGTTCAGGGGACACGGATGCCTCGTCGCGTCAGCAGGGACACCAGGCCGTTGGGCAGGAACATCACCAACGCAACGATCAGCAGGCCGTAGATAAGCTGGAAATACTGCGGCACGGTGATGCCGATCGCATTATAGACCCCATACAGGATCCCCACGCCAAGCAAGGGACCGCTGAGCGTGGCGGGACCGCCGAACAGGGTGAAGACGGTGGCGAAAATCGAGATGCCGATGTCGAACGCGGTCTCCGGGTAGAACACCGAAATATGCCAGGCGAAGGCCCCGCCCATCAGGCCGGCGATGAGTGCCGACAACAGCCAGGCGATGGTGCGGCCATGCACGACGGACACCCCGGCCATCGCCGCGCTGACCGGATCCTCGCGGATCGCCTGCAACGCCAGGCCGAAGCGTGAGTTGCGCAGCCACACCACCAGCGCAAACGTCGCCGCCATGATCATCAGCGCGACGGCATACGACAGGCGCGGCGCGAACACGTCCGACAACGATACGCCGTACGGTCCTTTGGTAACGTCTTCCAGCGACGGGTTGGAAATCACCTGATAGATCGCCTGCGCCGCCGCCAGGTTGGCGATGGCGAAATAGGCCCCGGACAACCGCAGCAACGGGATCAGCACCACCGCGACCACCAGCGCCGCCACGCCGCCCAGCGCGAGAGCAGCGAAGGGCGGAAAGTGCAGGTGCATCACCGCCAGGGCAAACCCATAGGCGCCCGCACCGAAAAAGCCGACATAGCCGAACGGCAGGTAGCCGGTGAAGCCGTAGATGATGTTCAGCCCCTGGGCGAGCGTCAAGAACATGACGAAATTGAACAGCATCAGCTCGTTCGAATAGATCGACGGCAGGATCGCCATCAGCACGACCACGGCGCCGCCCAGCGAAAGCTCTGCCGCGGTCCTACGCACGTCTGGTCTTCCGGCCGAGCAAACCCTCCGGACGGATCAGCAGCACGCCGATCAGCAGCAGGTTCGGCAGCAGTTCCGCCCACGAGCTGAGATAGGTCTGCATCAGCATCAGCGACACCCCGTAGATCACCCCGCCCAGCACGGTGCCGAGCGGATTGCCCAACGTGCCGACGACGATCACTGCGAACGCTGCAACGTTGATCTGCACGCCGATCGAGGGCGTGACGCTGCCCAGCATGAATGGCGCGAACACCCCGGCGATGCCCGCCAGAGCAATGCCGATCCCGAAGGCGATGGCCGAGACGCGATGCACGTCGATGCCGGTGGCCACCGCTTCGTCACGGTTGACCATCACCGCCCGCGTCAGCATGCCGAGCCGCGTGCGGTACAGATACAAATAGACCAGCCCGACCGCCACCGCGCTAACCGCGGCACCGAACACCCAGGCGCTCGGCAGTCGCTGGCCGAGGATGATGACCGGTCCGGTGCCGAGCACGCGGCCGGGGATCGAACGCTCGGTGGTGCCGAAGGCGATCGAGGTCAGCGCCTCGATCACTTGCGACAGGCCGAAGAACAGGATGACCGACAGCATCTCGGAATCGCGCGCCAGCAACAGGCGCGGCACGATGACGTAGTAGATCGGCAAGCCGACCAGGAAGAACACCACGAGCACGGCGACCGCGGCCACCAAAGGATGCAGGCCGAGCAGGTAGAACAGGAAGTAGGCGGCAAACCCGCCCAACATCAGGAAGTCGCCATGCGCCAGGTTGACAATCCGCATGACGCCGAAAATCAGGTTGAGGCCGAGCCCAACCAGAGTGAAGTAGAGGCCGAACACCAGCCCCGCGGCGATCGCACCGAACAGCATATCGAAGTCAGGCCAGCGTTAGAAGGACGTCGGGGCGTGTGACGCACCGGCCCCCCACGTCATGCCGGCGCAGGCCGGCATCCACGACTTTCCTTGCAGCGCGCAGACAAGTCGTGGATGCCGGCCGGAGCCTGCCACCGGGCGCTTGACCCGGTGGCCGGCATGACGAGGAAGCGGCTAGCAAAACGCTCACTTCACTTACCGAAGATCGGCTTGCCGTTCACCAGATCGGGCGGATAGACCACAACCAGCTTCAGGCCGCCCTTGCCATCGGCCTGCAATTGACCCAGCGGCGTGATCTCGCCTACCTGAGCGCCCATCTCGTTCACCGCGAAGCTGCCGTCGAGCGTCGTCAGCTTGCCCGACAGTGCAAACACGGCATTGTGGATCGCCATCTGGTCCAGGCTTTCGGTCGTGGCGAGCGTGCGCTCGATCACCAGACCCGTCATGTAGCCGTAGATCGCATTGGCACCGAATTCGACACCGGGCAGGTGCGCCTTGTCCCACATCGCATGGAATTGCTCGAGCGTCGGTCCAAAATTCGGCGCATAGTTATAAGCCGAAGGCGGCACATAGCTGAACACGTCGGTCAGCCCGCCAACCCCCACCGTCTTCGTCAGTTCATCCTGCTCTTCACCCGGATAGATGCCAAACACGAAGCGGAATTTCTGGCCCGAATCCTGCAAATTGCGGAAGAACGCAATGTCGTTGCCGGCGTAGCCGAGATGCAGCACCGCATCGGGGTTCTTCGCGGCGATGTTGTTGATCAGCACGGTGTAGTTGGATGTGGTGGTCGGCACGCCCTGGTCGTAGACGATCTGCAGCTTGCCGGCGTCCTTGATGAAGCCGCGCACCGCGTTCGCCTGGGTGGTAGTGAAGTCGTTGGTGGCGTACAGGATCGCCACCGTCTTGATGCCCTCGGCCACGCCGGTGCTGTTCAGAAAGTCAGCGATATATTTCGGCCAGATGGTGGAAACCGGATCCGCCATCAACGCGATATAGGGATTGTCCGCGGTAAAAAACGTGCCGCCGGTGCCGGATACGTCGAACAGGAACACCTTGTGTTCCTTGGCGATCGGCACCGCCACGGAGGTCAGCACCGAGCCGGAGTCGGCGACCAGGAGATCGACCTTGTCCTGCGTGATGAGCTGGTTATACAGCGTTGCGGCGGTCGCCGTACTGCTCTGGTCGTCATAGCTGACCAGCTTGATCGGGATCTTTTTGTTGAACGGCTTGACGAACACGCCGCCCGCGGCATTGGTCTGATCGACCCACATCTTAAGCGTGTAGTACACCGGCATCGAGATGCTGGCGAACGGTCCGGAGCTGGCATAAAGGCTGCCGATTTTGATTTCGGACGGCGCCGTCTGTGCATGTGTGCCTCCGGCGAACGCGAATGGCAGGAGCGACAGCAACAGCAGGATGCGCGACAACATTCGACATTTCCCCCGGTGGATTGGTCAGGACGCGGGTCTTTCTGCCGGAAGTCCGGATTGGGGGCAATACCGTGCACCTCGCCCACGAAGTGGGAGAGGTCGAGGTGCGAAGCACCGAGGGGTGAGGGTGATCGGGTCGCCCCGCAGCAGAAGCGAATGTGCCGCCCAGATCACCCTCACCCTCGCCGATCACGCGTCTCGCCCTTCCCCGATGCGCGGGAGAGGTTTGCTCCTCGCAGAACAGTCGCCAATTGCAGCGCAACAAATCCACTCAACGTCGTTACACTGATCGCGTCGAGCCGCGCCATTGCTGCATTCTGCGCGTCACTTAAATGCATCAGGCCAACAAACGGAAACTCCGTCAGCCAAACCTGAGCGCCGAGCGCGGCGCCGATCAACAACAGCATCAGCCACCGCTCCTTGTCACGGAACAGCAGCGTCGCCAACACGATGCATGGCAGCAGAAACAATCCCACGGCAGACGCAGACCCCAACAGCGCCGAGCACCAAACCGTGTTCACGATGCCGATCGCCGGCAGAGCCGCACGGCCGGCGCAGCAATGCCGGCGCGACAACGCCGGCACGGACGCAAAGAACGGGCTTGCCAGCATTGTCAGCCATGCTCCGCTATGGTCCCAGCCGATCAGCGGCAACGCGTACAGCGGATAGAACGGACCGTTTCCCGCGACGACCAGCGCCACCAGGTTGGTCGCCGCAGTGGCCGGATCGGGATGCGCGGCATAGCGGCGCAGCCAGCCGGTCATGCTCAGCGCGGTCGCAGCGCGTAGTGGCTGATGCCCCACTCGGTTCCGTTGCGGGCAGCAAACAGCCCGGCAGTTGCCAGGAAGAACAGCCGCCAGCGACGCGCCCAAAGCGCCGCCCGATTGCCGTAAACGTCGCGCAGGACCACGCCGATCGCCGCAGCATTGGCGTCGAAGTTCTCCAGCCAGTGCTCTGCGGTGCGGCGATAATGCACGCCGCTCCAACGCCAGTCCGCTTCCACCACGAATCGCTCGTCCAGCTCCCAGATCAACCCATGGCTCGGCATTACGCCGCCGGTAAAGAAGTGCTGTGCGATCCAGTCGGCCTTGTCATCCCGATCGAAGCGGTATGGCATCGCCCGATGGCTGAACACATGCAGGAACAACAATCCCCGGCGATCCAGCCAGCCATGCACCCGCGCCAGCAAGGCCGGCCAGTTCGAGATGTGCTCAAACATCTCCACCGACACCACACGGTCGAACCGCGTATCCGCTTCGAACACGTTCATGTCGGCAGTCAGCACGCGCACGTTGTGCAGGCCGCGCCGCGCCGCCTCCGCCTCGATATGCGCGCGCTGTGGGCGCGAGTTGGACACCGCAACGATCTCCGACCGCGGGAATTGCTCTGCCATCCACAACGTCAGCGATCCCCAGCCACAGCCCAGTTCCAAAATCCGCTGCCCGTCTTGCAACCCGGCATGCGCCGCGGTCTGCGCCAGCGCACGCTCCTCCGCTGCGGCCAGGGTCGTCGCGCCATCGAACAGGCAACACGAGTATTTTCGCCGTGGCCCCAGGATGTGTGCGAAGAATGCCGGCGGCAGCTCATAGTGCTGTGCGTTGGCATCGTCCGGGTGCAGCGCGATCGGATACCCTGTCATCGCCGCCGCAAATGCGCGTTCCACCGAGCGATCGACCTGCTCCAGACGGCGGCTGGTGCGCTCCACCAGCAGCGCGATGCCGGCGCGAGTGATGCTGTCAGGCAATGGAACGCGTTCGACCGCTCGGGTCGCTGCTGCGACAAGGTTCATGATGACCTCGCTGGAGGAAGCGGAATGAAGGCACTGACGCGCGCCTGGTACTCGCGATACGCCGCGCCGCGCGAGCGCAGCATCTGCTGCTCCAGCGGCGGCACGCCCGACACGTGCACCAGCAGCCAATACATGAATGCCGGTGCGGAAAGGGCCAGCCAGCCCCAGGCAAATTCACCCACCGGGTCGATCGCAAGCAATGCATAGGCGACCCAGCCGAGCCATTCGAAAAAGTAGTTCGGATGGCGCGACCAACTCCACAGCCCAATGTCGCAAACCTGCCCCTGGTTGCCCGGATCCGCGCGGAATCGGCGCAGTTGCCGATCGGCCACCGCCTCGCCGGCAATCGCCACCAGCAGCACCGCCAACCCCGCGGTATCAAGCAGCGACAGCGGCCGGGGATTGCGTGCGGCGAGCAACACGGACACTGCCAGCAGTGCCGCCGCGGCCGCCTGGATTTGCAGGAACCAGAACATGCGGCGTTGGAATGCATCGCCCCAATCGCGACGGAATTGCGCATAGCGGGCATCCTCTGCGCCATGCGTGGTGCGCGCGGCGATGTGCAGCCCGAGCCGCAACGACCACGCGGCGACCAGCACGGCGACCAGCAACTGCCGTGCTGTCGGCCCGACCGCGTGCAACGGCCATAAGGCATAGACCACGCCGGCCGCGCCGAGCGCAAAGCTCCAAACGACGTCCACCCAGCCTGCATTATTCGTCTGCCGCTGCACGAGCCAGGCGATCGTCATGGCGATCGCCAGCCCCACCGACACGCCGATCACCAGCGCCAGCATCAGCCGCCACACGGTCCGTGGTGCTCGACGAAACGCACGGCGGCCTCGCGTACGGGCGCCAGGAACCCCAGCGGTCGCGCGAACGCGGCGATCAGCGCCTTGTGACCGATGCCGAAATACAATTCGTCCCGCACATCGGCACCCGCGGCGCGCAGCCGTGCGGCGAGCCGCAGCGTGTTGCCGGGGTCCACCGTGTCGTCGTCGCGTCCCGCCAGCAGCAGCATCGGCGGCGCCTGCGGCGATACGTAGTTGATCGGCTGCGAGCGCGGCCGCTCCACTTCCGGACCAAAGATCGTCTTCAATTCGTCGTCGTGCAGTGGCAGGAAGTCGTATGGTCCCGCCAGGCCGATCACACCGCACACGTCGCGCGGCGGCGACAGATAAACCGACCGCAGATAGGTGGAATCCAGCGCGAGCAATGTGGCGATCTGGCCGCCGGCCGAGTGGCCCATGAAGAACAGCCGATGCGGCTCACCGCCGAATTGCGCGATGGTCGAGCGCGTCCAGGCGACCGCCGCGGCGGCATCGTACATGAACGCGGGAAAGCGCACCTGCGGATACAGCCGGTAATCCGGGATCACCGTCAGCACGCCGCGCGCGGCCATCGCGGCGCCGACAAAACGATACATCGCCTTCGCACCGGAATCCCAGTTGCCGCCATAGAAGAACACCACAACCGGCGCCGGCGTTGCGGTCGGTCGCGGTGCATAGACATCCAGTGTTTGACGCGGACCGTCGCCATACGGGATGTCGCGAGTCACCGTGATGCCGTTGCGCGGCGCCAGCGCGTTCAGCACCGCGGTCGGCGAGCAGGCTGCGACCAGCAACATCAGCAGGAGCGCCGCCGCATGGAAGCCCCGCACTCAGACACCGACCAACGGTTGCACCAGCCGTGCCAGCCAGGTGTGCGCGCGCAGCCGCCCCGTGGTCGCGATCAGGCAGATGCACTCGGGACCAGGCGAGGCGACCGGCGTGTGCTCCAGCGCGGGATCGCCCTCGGCAATGTCGAAGGCATTGTAGTCGCCGGTCTCGTCGGCATAGCCACCTTGAAGGATGCAAGCCATTTCCTGGCCGGTATGGCCGTGGCCGGGCAGCGCCATGCCGGGTGCGACACGGATCAGATCCAGCCGGGTGCCGGAGGCGTCACGGCGCGCCAGCGGCATCAGCCGAATGCCAGGCCCTAGCCACCACCAACGGCCAGTCGCCAGCGCTTCCAGCGTGGTGGGGAAAGGCAGGGCATGGGGAGAAAAATTCTCCCCCTCCCCTTGTGGGAGGGGGGCGGGGGGAGGGGTGCGTCCAGCCACGGTCGTCGGCTGTACGCACCCCTCCCCCCAACCCCCTCCCTCAAGGGGAGGGGGAGAATTCTTCACTTCGCCCAGCCGCGCCAGCGTGTGTGCCAGCGCATCGGCCCGTAGCGGTGCGGGTGGCAGCGTGGCGAGCAACGCGCCGCCGATCTCCGTCATGCCGCGCAGGTCATCGCAACAGCGCGGGCAGGCCGCGAGGTGCACCGCCAGCACGCGAGCATGCAATGCCGGCAAGTGGCCCGCGGCCTGGGCCATCAGCGTCGCTTCAGAGGGGTGGTGGCGGATCATAGGTCTTCATCCAGCAGCCCACGCAGCCTCGACATGGCGAGGCGCAGCCGCGATTTCACCGTGCCAAGCGGTATGCCCAGTACACGCTCGATATCGGCGTGCGGCCGGTCGTCGAAAAACGCCAGGCGGATCACGTCTGCCTGTTCGGCCGGCAGCGCGGCGAGGGCGGCGCGCACGCGGGCGCTGCGATCCTCGGCTGCCAGGATCGCGTCGGCGGCAGGCTCCGGCGATGGCTCGTCCACCGGGTCGGGCGCCGGCTGCGCCCGTTGCGCGCGACGTGCGGCGTCGATCCGCAGGTTGCGCGCGATGGTGAAGATCCACGCCGCGGCCGTGGCGCGCGCGGGATCGAATTGCGCCGCCTTGCGCCAGACAATCAGCAGCGCCTCCTGCGCATGTTCTTCGGCCGTTGCGTTGTCCAGGCCGAGCCGCAGCAGATACGCCTTCACCCGCGGCGCGAACCGCGTGAACAGTGCAGCGAACGCGGCGCGATCGCCCTGCGCGGCAATCGCGCAGATCAGTTGCGCCGGATCGGCGTCGGCCTGCCGCACCGGATCGCCATCGGCGCGCGGCCCGGTCATGGCGATACGCCACCGGCCCGGCGGAGGGCGGTCGGCAACGCTGCTGCGACGGGCCAGAACCAGACCATACATGCCTTCACTACGAGCGGAGCGGGCAGGCGGATCATAGCAGCGGCGGAAATTATTGCCCGGCCTGTCTCGCCCGCGAGATTTCCAGTGATCCAACCGCGCGCGCGGTTCGTATCCCCCTCCGATTTCGCAATGTTACCGCGAGCGGGGACCAATGCCGCGCTATCACGCACCGCTGAACGTCGCCGTGATCGGCACCGGGATTGCCGGCATGAGCGCGGCCTGGCTGCTGTCCGGCAGCCATCGCGTCACCGTGTATGAGCAAGCGGGTCGCCCAGGCGGGCACAGCAACACGGTGGAGGTGGCGGGACCGGCCGGTCCGGTCGCGGTGGACACCGGCTTCATCGTTTATAATGAGCAAACCTATCCGAATCTGACGGCGCTGTTCCGCCACCTCGATGTGCCGACCATCGCGTCCGACATGTCGTTTGCCGTGTCGCTGCGCGACGGGGCGCTGGAATATGCCGGCACCGATCTGCGCGGATTGTTCGCCCAGCGCCGCAACCTGCTGCGTCCGCGCTTCTGGCGCATGCTGCGCGACCTGCTGCGCTTCTACCGCGAGGCGCCAGGCGAACTGGCGGCGCTGGGTGATTCGGCGTTGAGCCTGCGTGCGCATCTCGATGCGCGGGGCTACGGCAGCGCCTTCGTGGAGGACCACCTGCTGCCGATGGCCGCGGCGATCTGGTCCACCCCAAGCGGCGCTGTCGGCGACCAGCCGGCCGCGAACTTCATCCGGTTCTGCGACAACCACGGCCTGCTGCAAGTGCGCAACCGTCCGATATGGCGCACCGTCGCCGGCGGCAGCCGCCGCTATGTCGAGACGTTGACCGCCCCGTACGCGCAGCACGTGCGGCTGGGCTGCGGCGTGCGCGCCGTGCGGCGGTTGCCCGACCGGGTGCTGGTGTCGGACACCTGCGGCGGCCAGACGCGCTTCGACCATGTGGTCATCGCGACGCATCCCGACCAGGCGCTGTCGATACTGCACGATCGGTCCGATACCGAGGCCGCATTGCTTGGGGCGTTCCGCTACGGTACGAACACGGCGGTGCTGCACACCGACACGTCGTTGATGCCGCGGCGGCGCAGCGTGTGGTCGAGCTGGAATTATCTCGGCGATGCGGCCGAGGGTCCCGCGGTGACCTACTGGATGAACCGGTTGCAGGGGCTGCACACGTCGCATCCGCTATTCGTCTCGCTGAATGCGCCGCGCCCGCCCGATCCGGCCTGTGTGCTGCATACCGAGACCTACGCGCATCCGCTGCTGGACACCGCGGCGGCCAGCGCACAGCGCCGGCTATGGGACCTGCAAGGCGTGCGACGTACATGGTTTTGCGGCGCCTGGTTCGGCGCAGGCTTTCATGAGGACGGGCTGCAATCGGGGCTCGCGGTCGCAGAGCAACTGGGCGGCGTGCGACGGCCGTGGGATGTGCCGCATGAATCGGGCCGCATCCATCTCACCGTGCCACTGGTGCCGGAGGCGCAGGCGGCATGACGATCTCGGGCATCTATCACGGGCAGGTCGTGCATACGCGGTTCCGGCCGGTGCGCCACCGGTTGAAGCACCGGCTGATGTGGCTGCTGCTGGATCTGGACGAGTTGCCGATGCTGTCGCGGCGCCTGCGGCTGTTCTCGTTGAACCGCTTCAACCTGGTGGATTTCCGCGACCGCGACCATGGCGATTGCTCGCGCACCCCGTTGCGCGCGCAGATCGAGCAACACCTGCGACGCGCCGGCCTGGAACCCGATGGCGGCGCGATCCGCGTGCTGTGCATGCCACGCGTGCTGGGCACCGTGTTCAATCCCTTGAGCGTGTTCTTCTGCCACCGCGCCGATGGGCGGCTGCATGCGATGCTGTACGAGGTGAACAACACGTTCGGCGATCGGCACAGCTATCTGGTGCCCGTCGCGGAGGCGGACTCGCACCGACCGGTGTTGCGGCAAAGCTGCGAAAAGCAGTTGCACGTGTCGCCGTTCATGGACATGGCGATGACCTATCACTTCCGCATCGCACCGCCGGCAGACCGCGCGATAGTCGCGATCGAAGGCCACGATGCCGAAGGGCCGATGATCGCCGCCGCCTATGCCGGCCGGCGGCACGCGTTGACCGATGCCAACCTGCTGCGCGCGTGTTTCGCGCAACCGCTGCTGGGCGCGCAGGTGCTCGGCGCGATCCATTGGGAGGCGCTGAAACTCTGGCGCAAAGGCATTCGGCTGCGTGCCAGGCCGCAGCCTCCCGCCGAAGCGGTGAGTGTGGTGGGCGGCCTGCCCGTCGCGATGAGGCAATCATGAGCTCAACGACAAGCGACGACATGACCACGACGATGGCGCTGCCCTGGCGTGGCACGCTACGCGGCTGGGCGCTGCGCCAGATCGGCCGGCGGCTGCACTGCGGTACGCTGACGGTCATCACGCCAGAGCATGCGCGCGCGGTGTATCGCGGCACGACGTCGGGACCGGAGGCCACACTGGTGCTGCATCGCTGGCGCACGCTGCGCCGCCTGGTGCTGAACGGCGATGTCGGCTTTGCCGAGGCGTACATGGACGGCGACTGGTCCAGTCCCGAGCCAGCGGCATTGCTCGAATTGGCGGCGCGCAATGCGGCGCCGCTATCGCCGGCGATCGACGGCACGCCGTTCGCTCGGCTGCTGAATCGCGTGCTGCATGGCCTGCACGCCAATACGTTGGCCGGCAGCCGGCGCAACATCCGTCAGCACTACGACCTCGGCAACGCGTTCTATGCGCTGTGGCTCGATGCGGGCCTGTCGTACTCCTCGGCGCTTTACAGCGATCCCGCTATGACGCTGGCGCAGGCCCAGGCGGCGAAGCATGCGCGGGTGCTGGCGCTGCTGGATGTCGCGCCGGGTGATGCGGTGCTGGAGATCGGCTGCGGCTGGGGCAGCATGGCCGAGCTTTTGGCGCAGCATGACTGCGCCGTGACCGGGTTGACGCTGTCGCCCGCACAGCTTGCCTACGCGCGGGACCGGCTCGCGGCGCGCGGACTGTCCGGACGGGCCAACCTGCTGCTGCAAGACTATCGGGAATCGTCCGGCAGCTTCGACCGCGTGGTGTCGATCGAGATGCTCGAAGCCGTGGGCGAAGCCTTTTGGCCGCGCTACTTCGACATCCTGCGCGCGCGGCTGAAGCCCGGCGGGGTCGCCGTGCTGCAAGTGATCACCATCGACGACGCACGCTTCGAAGGCTACCGGCGCGCCCCCGACTTCATCCAGCGCTATATCTTTCCGGGCGGCATGTTGCCTCCCCCCGGCGCACTGCGACGGTGTATCGCCGAAGCGGGCCTGGCGTTGCAGCACGTGGAGACGTTCGGCGACAGCTACGCGCAGACGCTGGTGGCGTGGCGGCGTCGCTTCCTCGATGCCTGGCCGCAGATCGCCGCGATGGGATTCCCCGAGCGTTTCCGCCGTATGTGGGACTACTATTTGGGTTATTGCGAGGGCGGGTTTCGCGCCGGCGCCATCGACGTGGGGCTGTGGCGCATCGCGCGGCCGGCATGATCGGGCGCCGAGGCCTGTTGTTCGGCGCGGCAACCGCCGGCGTCGCGCGCGGGGCGTGGGCCATGTCCGCGATGCCCGGGGATGGCCGGCTGGCGTTCCGCATCATGCGCAAGGACAGCGCGATCGGCACGCACGTGCTGAGCTTCGCGCGACAGGACAATGGCTTCGACATCCACATCGCGGTGGACATCGAAGTCGGCCTCGGTCCGTTGGTGCTGTTCCGCTACACGCTGCGCGGGTTGGAGCAATGGCGCGACGGCGCCGTGATGCATGTCGATGCGACGACCGACGACGACGGCACAAACGACCACATGCGCGCGGACCGCGATGCGCGCGGACTGTGGGTGCAGGGGTCGCAGGCGCCGCGCTACCTCGCACCCGCCAATGCGCTGCCGGCAACGCACTGGAACATGGCGGAGCTGGACGGTCCCTGGATCAAACCGCAGGACGGGCGGCTGTTGCATCCCGTGGTGCGTCGCGTCGGATCGGATCAGGTGACGCTGGCGGATGGCCGGCTTGCGCAGGCGATGAACTTCAAGCTCTCCGGCGATGTGCATCTGGAGCTTTGGTACAACGCGGCGCGTGAATGGTCCGCGCTGCTGTTCACCGCCCGAGACGGCTCGCTGGTCCGCTACGAATTGACCTGACCGGCACAGGGAGTTACGCCATCTATGCGACGTCCACTCAGTCTGCTCTCCGGCTGTGTGCTTTGCCTGACTTTGCTCTCGGTCTGTGCAAGGGACGATCGGCCATCACTGGGCTTGGCGCCGCAGGTCGATCTGCAACGCTATGCAGGTCGCTGGTATATCATCGCCAATATCCCGTATTTCGCCGAACGCGGGAAGGTGGGCAGCTACTTCGACGTCAGCTTTGCGGACGGTGAGGTGCGTGACGTCTACTACGGACGAGACGGAACGCTCGCCGCGCCGTTGAAGAGCTTCACGATGCGCGGCTATGTCGTTCCGGGCACGGGAAACGCGCGTTGGCGCGAATCGCCGTTTTGGCCGATCTATCTGTCCTATCTGATTCTTTGGGTCGATCCGGATTATCGCTACGCGCTGGTCGGCTATCCCGGACGCGGCTACGGCTGGGTGTTGTCGCGATCCTCCACGATGGATGACGCCACGTACCAGGCGATGCTGGCGCGATTCGCAGGCGAAGGTTACGCCACCGCGGCGTTCAATCGTATACCGCAGGCGCCGTAGGTTTGGGGCCGCGCCGGCGCTGCTACTCCGCAGCCACCGGCACCGCCTGCCGCGCGATGCGCAGCACCAGCAGCGATGCGAGCAAACACGCCGCGCCGCTGGCCAGGAACGCCAGGAAATAGCTGCCGGTCGCGCTACGCACTGCCCCCGCGCCCACCGCGGCCAGCGCGCCGCCGACCGCGTGGGCACAAAATATCCACGACACGATCACCGGGGCGTCCTTGCGGCCGAACACCTCGTTGGTCAGCATGATCGTCGGCGGCACCGTCGCCACCCAGTCCAGCCCGTAGAACACCGCGAACACCGACAGGCTCAGCACATCGAACTGGGTGAACGGCAGGACCAGCAGCGACAAGCCGCGCAGCCCGTAATACCAGAACAGCAGAACGCGTGGGTTGTAGCGGTCGGTCAGCCAGCCGGAGCAGATGGTGCCGAACAGGTCGAACACGCCGAGCGACGCCATCAAGCCGGCCGCGGTGACCTCGGGGATGCCGTGGTCCATGCAATAGGCGATCATGTGCGTGCCGATCAGGCCGTAGGTGGAAAAGCCGCACACTGCGAAGCTGCCCGCCAGCAGCCAGAAATCCACCGAGCGGCTGCCGCGCGCGAGGCCCCCGAACGCGACGCGGAACGGATTGGCCGCGGTCGGCAGCGTCGGCGGTTCCTCGCCGGTCGCGCCGTAGGGAGCGATGCCCACCGCGCCGGGGCTTTCCGCCAGCAGCAGCCAGACGAACGGGACCATGGCGGCGACCAGCAGCGAGACCGCGATCGGCACGCTGACCCAGCCGAACGATGTCGCCATCCAGGCCAGCGCCGGCAGGAACACCAGTTGGCCGCTGGCGTTGCTGGCGGTGAGCAATCCGATCACCAAGCCACGCCGCGCCACGAACCAACGGTTGGCGATGGTGGCGGCGACGCCGAAACCGGTGGCACCGACGCCGAGGCCGACCAGCACGCCCCAGGTCAGATAAAGCTCCCAGGGTTCCGTCACGAAGGCGCTGCCGCCGGCGCCGGCCAGCAGCAGGACCAGCGCCGCCAGAAGGGTCCGGCGGATGCCGATCGTCTGCATCAGCGCGGTGACGAAGGGCCCGGTCACCCCGAGCAAGAGAATGTTGAGCGATACGGCGCCGGAGATCGTGTCGGCGCTCCAGCCGAAGGTGCGTTGCAGCGGCACCAGCAGCACGCTGGGGGCGGCCCGCACGCCGACGCCGATCAGGATCACCGTGAAGGCGATGGCGACGACGACCCACGCATAGTGGATACGGCCGACAAACAGCCGGGCGAAGCGTTGCGCGATGGGCATCGGGAAGAGGACTCCTCGGCGCTTGATTGCATTCAGCATGACGATCGTCATATGATCGGGCAAGCAAATAGATGACGGTCGTCATGCGTTCAGGGAATGCTGCGGATGCGTAAGACGAATGAGCACAAGGCGGCGACGCGGCAACACATCGTCGATGCGGCGGGGCGGCTGTTTCGCCAGCATGGCATCGACGCGGTGGGCGTTGACGCGATCATGCATGCGGCCGGGCTGACGCATGGCGGCTTCTACGGGCATTTCCCGTCGAAGGAGGCGCTGGTGGCGGAGGTGGCCGCGGCCTCGCTGGCGCGCGCGGCGGCGCGGTGGGAACGGATCGCGCGGGAGGAACCGACCGATGTCGCGCTGGACCGGATCGTCGGCTCTTACCTGGACCCGGCCCATGTCGCGGAGGTGGAGCGCGGCTGCGTGCTGACGACGCTGGGTCCGGAGGTGGCGCGGCGGCCGGAGGCACGGCCGGGCATCGCGGCCTCGGTGCGGGTGATGGTGGATGCGCTGGGGCGCTGCCTGCCGGCGGGGGACGACGCGCCGGCGCTGGCGGCGCTGTCCACCATGGTGGGGGCGGTGGTGCTGGCCCGCCTGGCCGACAGCCCGGAACTGGCGGAAGCGATCCTCGCGGCGGCAAAGCAGAGCGTTACCTCTCCCGCCTGCGGCAGGAGAGGTCGAGACGCGTGAGCGACGGGGGGTGAGGGGCGAACGGCACGAACGCCGGTGCGGTTCGCCCCTCACCCGCGTCGCTGCGCGCCTCGCGTTGGTCCACTGCGTGGCCCAACCCGGCGCCTAGCGCCGGAGAGGTGTCGTTAAACCTCGATCACCCCGCCGCGCAGCCCCTTCGCCACTGCCTCGGCGCGGCTGGTCGCATCCAGCTTGGCGAACAGCGCTTCCAGGTGGAACTTCACCGTGTGCATGGAGATGCCGAGCCGCCGCGCCACCGCCTTGTTGGTCAGCCCCTGCCCGACCAGCGACAGCACCTCGCCCTCGCGCGGCGTCAGCGGGAGAAACTCCTCGGCCGGGCGGAAGCCGTTGATCCGCGCGGCGTTTGGCCCTCGCACCACCAGCCCCGCCGCCACCGCCCGCAATCCGGCATCCAACCGGGCTTGCTCTACCGCCCGCGGCAACACGCCGGCGAGCCATTCCGGCGCCGGCCCATCGGTCAGCGCAAGGACGGGGGCCTCTGCCTCGGGCGGAGGAGCCCTGCCAGGCAGCAGGTCGCACAGCACCACGTCCGCTGCCTCGTCCACCACGGTGTGTCCGGCGGCGGCCAGCATCACCGCCAGACCCTGCCGCCGCACCGGATCGACGACCGCCAGCCGTACGTGCAAGCCGGGATGCGTCATGCGGCCGGTCGCGCCGCGATGACCACGGACAGCGTATGCAACGCCCCGGCCCGCAGCAGCCGCAGGGTCACGATTTGGCCGATCCGGTCCGGACCCATCGCCGCCGCCAGCGCCCGCGCGCGGCGCACCGGCGCGCCGTCCAGGTCCAGCATGATGTCGCCCGGCAGCACGCCCGCCGCCGCGGCCGGCCCACCATCGGCCAGGCTCACCACTATCATGCCGCTGTCGCGCCCCGCCGCCGCGCGCAGGCTGTCCGGCAGCATCACCGGCTGCAATCCCACGCCGAGCCAGCCACGCGCGATGCGTCCCTCGGCCAGCAGGGGCTCGAGCACGCGCTGGATGGTCGCCGCCGGGATCACCAGCGCCCGCCGCCGCGGCCCCGCGGTGGACATGCCGAGCAAGCCGCCGGCGGCATCCAGCACCGGCCCGCCTTCGTCGGTCCCGAGCCGCACGTCCAGACGGACCAGCGCGTCGATCCGCCCGCCGGCCTGGCTGTGCCACTCCGGCCCGGTGGCGTGCACCATGCCGAGCCGCCCGGTCGGTGCGCCGGCATCGTCTGCCCCGACCAGCAGTGCCAAGGCACCGACCTGTGGGGGCGCGGATGCGGCGGACGGCAGCGTGGCCTCGATCGGCTGCGCCAGCCGCAACAGGGCGACGTTGGTGCCGGGATCGCGCCCGGCCAGGCGCGCTGTCATCGCCTCCCCGGCGCGGCGGAGGTTGAAGTCGGTGCGGTCGGGCAGCGCCTGCGCCGAGGTCACCACCACGTCCGGCCGCCACAGGATGCCGCTGACATGCCGGTGGCCAATGCCGATCGCGACGACACACGGCGCCACCGCGGCGACCCGGCCGGCCAGGGCGGCAGAAATCTGTTCCAGAAGATCGGTCATGCGGGGCGCTCCTAAGCCGGCTGCGTTCGGCCGGCACACTGCCCGGTGGCGGACCGGAGCGGCATCGGCCGGATGACCGGGTCCCGGACAACCTCTCCCACTTCACGGCAGAGGTTCTGCTCGACCCGGTTGTTCGGCCGGGTCGGTTCGCTGCCCGGCCCCGCCCATTTGGGGCGCGAAAGGACACCCTGCCATGCCGCTCGACGACACCAGTGAACTCGACCCCTATTCCGCGCGGGTGGCGCAGGCGTTCGACCGAGTCGGACCCGCCGTGGTGCACGTCACGGCGCTGGACGCCAACGGCAGAGGGCGAGGACAAGGCTCGGGCGTGATCTACACGCCGGACGGCTACGCGCTGACCAACAGCCACGTGGTCGCGGGGGCGGTACGGCTGCGTGCCTCGCTGACCGACGGGCGGGTGGTGGAGGCGGCGCTGGTCGGCGACGATCCGCCCACCGACACCGCGGTGCTGCGGCCGGCGGCCGACGGGCTGCCGCACGCCGAACTCGGGCGCTCGGCCGGGCTGCGCGTGGGGCAGATGGTGGTGGCGATCGGCAACCCGCTGGGCTTCACCTGCACGGTCACCGCGGGGATCGTCAGCGCCCTGGGGCGCACGCTGCGCACCCGGTCAGGGCACAGCGTGGACAGCGTGATCCAGACCGACGCGCCGCTGAACCCCGGCAATTCCGGCGGACCGCTGGTGGCCGGCGGCGGCTCGGTGGTGGGCATCAACACGGCGATGATCGCGCCGGCGCAGGGAATCTGCTTCGCCATCGGCATCGACACCGCCATCTGGGTGGCGACGCGGCTGATGCGCGACGGCCGGGTACGGCGCGCTCGGCTGAGGCTGTCCGGGCAGACCGTGAAGCTGGACGCAAGGCTCCGCCGGCGGCACGGGCTGACGCGGGCGGGCGGCGTGCTGGTGATGGAGCCGGTGCCGGAGGGGCCGGGTGCGCGCGGCGGGTTGGCGCGGGGGGATGTGGTGGTGGCGTTCGACGGGGCGCCGATCGGCGGGGTGGACGATCTGCACCGGGCGCTGACGGCCGAGCAAGCCGGGCGGGAGGTGGTGCTGGACGTGCTGCGGGCGGGGGAGAAATTAAGCGTGCGGGTGACGCCGGAGGAGGCATGACGGCGGGTGAGCAGCGCTCGGCGGTCCTCATGGTGCATGAGGTTCTGACCGCCGCAACGCGTGGCGTCGCGGGCCGGCTTGCACCGCGCCGAGCCGCGCTCGGAATCCAGCTTGTGCCTATTACCGCCGCCGCGGCGACCGGCGGTTGCTCCCGCCTGGATGGCCGTGCCGGAGGTGGCGCCGGAGCAGCGCCAGGGGCATATCGGGGCCGATGGACGTCCTCTCCCCCACTTTCTCCCACGCGATCGTCGCCACCGATGGCGCCGCCCGCGCCGGCATGCTGGCAACCGCGCACGGCCCGGTCGAGACGCCGGTGTTCATGCCGGTCGGCACCGCCGGCACGGTGAAGGCGATGACCGCCGACGCGGTGCGCGCCACCGGTGCCAGGCTGGTGCTGGCCAACACCTACCACCTGATGCTGCGCCCGGGGGCAGCGCAGGTCGCGCGGTTCGGCGGATTGCACCGGTTCATGGACTGGCCCGGCCCGATCCTGACCGATTCCGGCGGCTTCCAGGTCATGTCGCTGGCCAAGCTGCGCAAGCTGGACGCCGACGGCGTGACGTTCCAGTCGCATCTCGATGGCGCCACCCACCGGCTGACCCCCGCCCGCGCCGTGCAGATCCAGCACTTGCTGGATGCCACGATCACCATGGCGCTGGACGAGTGCACGTCGTTCCCCGCCACCGAGGCAGAAGCGCGCGCGTCAATGGAACTGTCGATGCGCTGGGCGGGACTGTCGAAGCAGGCATTCATCCCGCGCCCCGGCTACGCGCTGTTCGGTATCGTGCAGGGCAGCGTGTACCCGGCGCTGCGCGCTGCCTCGGTGCACGCGCTGACGGAGATCGGCTTTGACGGCTATGCGGTCGGCGGACTGGCGATCGGCGAGGGCCAGGCGACGACCTATGCGGTGCTGGAGGCGACCGTGCCGCTGCTGCCGGTGGATCGGCCGCGCTACCTGATGGGTGTCGGCACGCCCGACGACCTGATCGGCGCGGCGGCACGTGGGGTGGATATGTTCGATTGCGTCATGCCGACACGGGCCGGGCGCACCGGGCGCGCTTTCACCTCCGCCGGCGTGTTCAATCTGCGCAACGCGCGGTTCGCCGGCGATGCGCGGCCGCTCGATCCGATATGCGCCTGCCCGGCTTGCACGCGGCATCCGCGCGGTTACCTGCACCATCTGTTCAAGGCAGAGGAGATGCTGGGACCGATGCTGCTGACCTGGCACAATCTGGCATATTACCAGGACCTGATGCGCGGGCTGCGGACTGCGATCATCGAGGGCCGCTTCGCGCACCATGCCGCGGCTTTGCGCGCCGGCTGGACGGCGCAGGAGGATGCATGACCGACGACCCCTATGCCGGTCTGACACAGCTTGGCCGGCCGACCGCGGTGCCGGCCTCGCCGGATGAGGCGAAGCTGGAGCGCGTGGACAACCCCGCGCCGGACCGGCAGTACCTGGTGCGCTTCACCTGTCCGGAGTTCACCTGCCTGTGTCCGCTGACCGGCCAGCCGGACTTCGCGCATATCGTCATCGACTATGTGCCGGGCTACTGGATCGTCGAGAGCAAGTCGCTGAAGCTGTTCTTCGCGTCGTTCCGTAACCACGGCACGTTCCACGAGGCGTGCACGATGCAGATTGCGCGGCGGTTGGTGGAGGAAGTGGCCCCGGTGTGGATGCGCATCGGGGGGTATTGGTATCCGCGCGGCGGCATGCCGATCGACGTGTTCTGGCAGAGCGGCTCGCCCCCCGATGGGGTCTGGATTCCGCCGCAGGATGTGCCGCCGTACCGGGGGCGCGGGTGACGGAGACCCTCTCCCGCGCGGCGGGAGAGGCCGACGCGGGTAGCGCGTCGGGCCAGGGTGTCGCGGGGACCCCGATCACCCTCGCCCAACGCTTCGCCTCGCCCCCTCCCGCGGAGCGGGAGAGGGGCACACTGATCCGCGACCGCGCCCTGTCCCTCGGCTTCGACGCCGTCGGCTTCTGCGCCGCCGAACTCGGCCCAGAGGCACGCGCGCGGCTCGCGGCGTTCCTTGCCGCCGGGCAGCACGGCGACATGGGATGGCTGGCGGCGCGCGCCGAACAGCGCAGTCATCCGCGCGCGCTGTGGGCCGAGGCGCGCAGCGTGATCGCACTCGGCCTGTCCTATGCGCCCGAAGCAGATCCCCTGGCCACGCTGCAACAACCCGAGCGTGGCAACATTTCGGTCTATGCGCGCAACCGAGACTACCACGATGTGGTCAAAGGCATGTTGAAACATCTGGCGCAGTTCATCGTGTCGCGCTTCGGGCCAGACGTGAAAGTGTTCGTCGATACCGCGCCGGTGATGGAAAAGCCGCTCGCGGCGCGCGCCGGCATCGGCTGGCAGGGCAAGCATACCAACCTGGTGTCGCGCGCGCACGGCTCCTGGCTTTTCCTGGGCGAGATCTACACCACGTTGGAGATTCCCGGCGACGAGCCGCACGCGGACCGCTGCGGCACCTGCACAAGCTGCCTGTCGGTCTGCCCGACCGACGCATTTCCCGCGCCGTACCGGCTCGACGCGACGCGCTGCATCTCTTACCTGACGATCGAACACGCCGGCCCGATCCCGCATGAGCTGCGGCCCTTGCTCGGCAATCGCATCTATGGCTGCGACGATTGCCTGGCGGTGTGCCCGTGGAACCGCTTCGCCCGCGCCACCTCGCATCCGAAGCTGCGGGCGCGCGAAGAGCTGACGGCCCCGCTCCTGGCGGAACTCGCCGCGCTGAGCGACGCCGGGTTCCGGGCGAAGTTTGCCGGATCGGCGATCAAGCGCATCGGGCGCGACCGGTTCGTGCGCAATGTATTGATCGCGATCGGCAACTCCGGCGACGCCGCGCTGACGCCGGTTGCCGACCGGCTGCAATCGGATCCCAATCCGGTGGTGGCGGAAGCCGCGAGGTGGGCCTGGGAGCGCTTGGGTGCGCCAGGATACCGCGTCAGCTCGACGACCCATCGCCCTCCAACGGACGAACCTGACCGGTGAACTTGTTGCCCACAAGCTGCGCGGGTGTAGCCGTGAGATTGTGGACGAAAGTCGTTGGATGTTCGTTGTCGTTGATGAAGGTATTGTTGCGGATCTCGATCTTGTCGGTCGGCTGGCGCACGCCGCCCTCACCGATGGAGATCGCAAAAGCGTGGTTCTCGGCCTGCGGCCCCTTCTCCAGCTTGTTTCCCTCGGCAATCAACGAGCCGCCGGACGGGATGTCGATCTGATAGCTCGACGTACCCGCGGGGCCGTCCTCGATATCGCAGTCGGTGACTTCGGTAACCAGCGCCTCCGACTTGATGCTGTGCGCCGATTGCGTGTCGAAGAAGCGCGAATGTTCCACCTGCAGCAGATGGATATGGCCCACATAGATGCCGTGGGCGCAGCCTCCGCCGCCCTCGCATGTGCCGTTATGGGTGAATTCGCTGCCGATGATCCTGATCGTGGAATCGGGTTTGGCGCCGGCGAGGACACCTTCCTCATTGTTGATGAAATGCACGTTTTCGACGGTGAGATTGTCGCCCTCCGCGCGGATGCCGGCACCGTTACGATCGGGCACCCGGGCGCGCTGCAGGGTCAAATTCCGCACCGTGATATCGTTGCCGACCGTGACCAGCAGTGCCTTGCCCATGCAGGTCAGGTCGGTGAGCACCGCGCCCGGCGCGCTGCCTTGAATGGTCAGTTTGTCCTGACGAACAATGGCGCAGTCGAAATATTGGCCCGGCGCGATACTGACCGTGTCACCGGCTTTTGCCGCGGCGATCGCCTCGCTCGGCTTCTTGAAGGGCTTGTCGGGCCCGACCTCCAGTGTCGCCGCCTGCGCCGCCCCGGCGGCGAACAGCGCCAACAATCCGATCACAATCCCGCGCCGCCAACCCATATCCGAACCCCTTACCGTCGATTCCATGTCTGACCATATCAGACGCCAGGCCGCCGCACCACGCGCCTGGGACGGCCTACACGGTCACGCAGGGAAAACAGCGCCATGGCAGCGACAAGGACCGAGACTGACAGCCTGGGCAGCATCGACATCGACGCCGCGCGCTACTGGGGGCCGCAGACCGAGCGCGCGCGGCGGCTGTTTCGTATCGGTACCGAACACTTCCCGCCCGGCCTGATTCGCGCGGTCGGCTTGCAGAAGCAGGCGGCGGCGCAGGCCAACCTGCAACTCGGCGAACTTCCGCGCGACATCGCCGAGCCGATCGTCGCCGCGGCGCGCGAGATCGCCGAGGGCCAGCGCGACGACGAATTTCCGCTGCCGGTGTGGCAGACCGGCTCCGGCACGCAGACCAACATGAACGCCAACGAGGTGATCGCCAACCGCGCCAACGAATTGCTCGGCAAACCCCGTGGCGCCCGCGCGCCGGTGCATCCCAACGACCACGTCAATCGCGGCCAGTCGTCCAACGACAGTTTTCCCACCGTGATGCACATCGCCGCCGTGGAGGCAGTGCAGCGCCTCATCCCCGCGCTACAGACGCTGCACGGTTCGCTGACGGCGCGCGCCGTCCAGTGGGATGACATCGTCAAGGTCGGGCGCACCCATATGATGGACGCGGTGCCGGTGACGCTCGGGCAGGAGTTCGCCGCCTGGGCGCGCCAGGTGGAACTCGGCATCGCCCGCCTTGACGACGCGATGCCGCGCCTGCTGTCGTTGCCACAGGGCGGTACCGCGGTCGGCACCGGGCTCAACCGGCACCGCGATTTCGACCGGGTGTTCTGCGAGCGCATCGCCGCCCTGACCGGCCTGCCCTTCACGCCCAACCCCAACAAGTTCGAGGGCATGGGCGCGCACGACGCGCTGGTGGAGCTGTCCGGCGTGCTGAACGTACTCGCCGTTTCGCTCACCAAGCTGGGCAACGACATCCGGCTGCTTGGCTCCGGCCCGCGGGCGGGGATTGGCGAGCTGATCGTGCCCGCCGACGGGCTGTCGAGCTCGATCATGCCGGGCAAGACCAATCCCACCCAGTGCGAGGCGCTCACCATGGTTGCCGCACAGGTCATGGGTAACCACGTCACGATCACCATAGCGGCGGCGCAGAGCTTCCTGGAACTCAACGTTTTCAAGCCGGTGATCATCTTCAACGTGCTGCAATCCTGCCGGCTGCTGGCCGACGCGGCGGCCAGCTTCGCGGCCAACATGGTCGACAAGCTGGAGCCGAACCGCGAACACATCGCCGAGAACCTGGCGAAATCGCTCATGCTCGTTACCGCACTGAATCCGCGGATCGGTTATGACAAGGTGGTGAAGATCGGCAAAACGGCGCTGGCGGAGAACATCACGCTGAAGGACGCCGCGGCGAAGCTGGGCTTCGTGCGGCCCGAGGACTTCGATCGCTGGGTCGTCCCGGCGGCGATGACCACGCCGGGCGCGACATTGGACGGAGGTGGCGGCTGAGCGGGCTGGTAAAGCGCAGCTTTTCCCTGGCGGGCCATCGCACCAGTGTGGCGCTGGAGGAGGCTTTCTGGACCGCGCTGGCACGCATCGCGACGGCGCGCGGCCAGACGCTGTCGGCACTGGTGGCGGCGACGGACGCGGCGCGCGCGCCTGGCCAGCCGCTGGCGTCCTCGCTGCGCGTCCTGGCACTGCAAGAATCCCGCGGCGGTTAACCTTCGATTCAAGAATACTGTTGCATTCTGCGCGCGCGGCCAGGACGGCCGCGTGAAGGAGAAGACCTCCATGACCCAGCTCGCTACCCCCGTTCTGCTCCGCCGGGGCGCCGTCAGCCCGCTGGTGTTGTCGGATCGGTTGATCGCGCTTGCCCAGGATGCCGACCGTGCCGGCTACACCGGCACGGCCGAGCAACTTGTCAGCCTGGCCTGCACGGTGTTCGACGAGGCGCCTGAGCCGCGGCACTGAGACGGCGATCGGGGCCGCTCATTGGCGCGGCGGCGCGCCGTTCGCGGCGTCGGAGGCACCTCGGCCCGCAAGCGGCAAGCAGGTCGTTCTCGCATACGGCATGCATGACAAGGGTCGCGCACCCGGCGTCGGCGGGTAGGGTGTGCCAGTCTGTGCAAGGGCGGCGTGGAGCCGCATTGCTCACCACCTGCTATCGACGCCGGCGCCTCACCCCTGGCCCCTGATCAACCGGGTCAGCGTGAAGCCGATCTGCTCCAGGTCGGGGCCGAGCGGCAATCGCCAGCATGGCAGGAGACGGCAGAGCCGCGTCAGGCGAGGGAACATGTCGCCGTCGGTGGGATCGATCTGCAACATGGAGCTTGGCGCCAACGCCAGTAACGCGCGGGCCGCGGTTTCGCGCATCACCGCGGCCTGCGGGTCTCCGACCACCTGCGGAATGACGATACCGACCAGCCGCAGCCCCGCGGTCAGCCCAGCCGGACGATGGCTGGACATGTAGCTGGTGACCTTGGCCCGACCGCTCCAGGGTTCCTGGAAGACGTGGTCGTGATGCGGCATCAGCGCCGGAAAGCGAGCGAGATGGGTCTGATGCAGCCGCATCGTGCCGTACAGCGCATGCGCGGTCGGCGGCGAACCGGCGTCGACCAGCACATAATCGTCGCCCGCCGCCGTCAGCCCGGCCGCCATGGCAGAGAGCACTGTGGTAGACTTGCCGGTGCCGCCCGGGCCGACCACCAGCACACCCTCGCCGTCGATGCCGACCGCGCCGGCATGCACCAGATCGGCACCGAACCCGCGCCCCCATTCATGCAGCAGCCGGCGGAACGGATGGATGCGGTCCCACAGCGGGACCGCATCCACGTCGTTCACCCAGACCACAGCGGTCGCGGTCTGCCGGTCGAACATCCAGAGCTGCGCGGTGTCCGGCTCATGCACGGTGGTGAAGCGCGCGTCGCACAGGCCGCGCGCCTTGCCGACGCGGTCAAGATCGCTCGGCCGCCAGGGCACCGGCGGCGGCGCAACGCCGGTCGAGGCGGTGTCCCACAACAGGATGGTCAGATCGGCGGTTTGCTGCGGGACCCCTTGCAGATGACCGAACACCGGCGCGATGGCCTCGGCTATGCGTTCACCGGAAAAACGCAGACACACCGGGCGGCCGGCGATGCGCAACCACCGCTCGCCGGCCGCGTGCCGGTCCCATGCGGTCGCGAAACACGCCGTGGCAGCGCGGAAGAACGCTGCGGCGGCCGGGTTTTCGCCTGCCGGATTCTGGCCACGCGCCGGGTTTGCACGACCCTCCGGGTGTTCGCCGTCGGCCGGCGGCGCCACTGCCATGTCGGGGATCAGTCGGCGGCCTGCCGGTGCGGCCAACCCGTGTCACCCACCTCATGCACCGGATCGATTGACAGCAATTCGTCGAGGTCCTCGAACCGGGTCAGCGCCATGCCGTCGAACGGCAACCTGCCGTCCGCTTGTCCACCCACCAGCGGCCGCAGTTGGTCGAACCGCTCGAGCGGCAAGCCGCTGAATGGCTCGCCCGGGGGTTCACGCGGGATGTCTGGCGTGTCGCGCCCCGGCCGCGCCGCCTCCCCGTCCGGCGCGGCCGCCGACGGGTCGTCGCGACGGATGATGCCGTCGCGATACAGCGCGATCAGGAAGTCATGCACCTGCGCGGCGATCGCCTCGCGCGGTGCCGCATAGGAAGCGGCAATCCGATCGACCAGCTCATCCTCCGTGACACGGCCCAGCAGGATGTTCCAGGCATGGGTGGCAGCGCCATCGAAGCGGAAATAAATGCCGTTCTGCAGGTCGATGACGACTGTCTCGCCCTCGATCGTGTCGTGCACGAGATCCTCCGGGCGAACGAAAAACACCTTCCCGTCTTGCATCGCGATCCCCCTGGGCGACCACGCGGGGTCATCCGCGCGGCGCGAGTCTTATGCGCCGGACCAGCAGGCCCAGCAGCCGGCCATCCGCCCGCATGCCGAGACTCGCCGGCGAGCACGGATGACGGATGTCGAAACATAAACATAGACCGGTGCCGTCGGCTATCGCACGCCGCGGAATCACGAAGCGATGCACCGGCGGCGGCGGCACGCCGTGCGTGAAGCGCAGCGTCGCGACGCGGCGGTCGTTGGCAAAGACCCGGACGGCGAGGCGCGGGCGCGCTGCGGCGACAAACCCCTCGGCTTCCAGTTCGCAGACCAGGTCCACCCCCGGTGGGTGCGACACATCCCACAGCATTCGGGCCTCGGGTCCGCTGGTCCAGCGGCCGCCGTCGCTTGGGTCGGCATAGGACCACCAGCCAAACAGGCAGGCGCCGCGGCCACCCTCTGTCAGATCGAGCGTCTTGCCGAGCAGCGCCGGAACCGCCGGCCGCGGATCGCCCGACGGGCGATGCCCCGCGTCAAGGCGCAACCGCCGGTCCACCCGCAGCGCCCGGCGCAGCCAGCCCGGACGGCGCAGCAGATGGAACAGCACAAGACCCGGCACGCCCGCGCCGGACTGAACTTCCAGCACCTGGCGCAGGAACGGCATGACGGCCCGTCGTGCCGGCTGGTCCGACAGCTCCGGGTCGGCCCGACGAAACGCAACGAACTTGCCGGCCAGGCGCTGGGTCATACCGCGAGTCAGCGGATTGCCGCGGCTGACGCGCACCTCCAGCCGCTCGATGAACCGCGCCTTACGCCGCAGGTCGCGCAGTATCGCGCGCGGCACCGGCAGAGCCAGCTCGGTCGCCAGGAAGCGCAGGCAGTCGTGCATCAGCGTCGCGAAATCGCGACGCCGTGCCTCGGCGCACAGGGTGGGCCAATCCAGCCGATCCTGGCTGGCGCGGAGGATCAGCGCCGCATCCGCCGCCCAGCGCAGGCTGGAGAACCCGGCCCAATACACCGCATGCACACAGACGTGCAGCAACTGGTCGGCTTGTGCCAGGACCAGCACCCGCTGCCCAACCAGCCGCGCCGGCGTGGCGCGTTGCCAGAATCCCAGGTCGTTGCCGATCCGCCCGTCAAGGTTCAGCGCGCGCCAGTGCAGGTCGAGCTCGGTGCCGTCCGGCGCGATGAACGGCCAGCCGGCAGTACTGGTCAGTGCCGCCATTGCCGCCGCAGCGCAGGGCAGCGGCTCCTTCGGCCGCCAGCCGAGCGTGGTCACGATGTCCACCACCTGCGCCAGCCGGTCGGGCGGCACCATGATGTCCACGTCGTCCATCGGCCGCAGATCGATCGAGCTGCCGAACGAAGCAATGATCCCGGCGCCCTTCAGCAGGATAACCGGGATACCTGCCCAGGCGAGGTGCGCCAGCACCGGGCGCACGCGATGCAGCAACGTCAGGTTGCGCGCCCAGTACAGCCGGCGGATGCCCCGCATCCGTTCCATCCAGGGGTCATCGATGCCGCAGCGCGTCAGGTTGCGCTGCACCAGCGGCAGCAGCCTGCTCCAGCCATAGTCGATATCGGCCAGGTCCACCCCCACGCGCCAGGCCGCGAAAGCGTCTGCCGCGTCCGGTCCGTCCAGCAGCGCGGCGCGCAGCAGATGCACGTCCTTGCCGGTCAATCCGGCCCTCGCCGCCGCCGAATCGAACATGCCTGGCGTCCTTCCCGGGCAACATGGCCCGAGCGGCATTCCATGCTAACAATTGGCGGCGTGCAAATCCGTACCGAACCCCGGAGTTCAGCCGTTGCAGCTTCCGTCCTGCGTGCGCGAACTGGTTCCTGGCGTGACGGTGATCGTCCCGCATGGCGGAGCAGAGAGGCTGCACCTGCTGCACGCCTCGCTACCCCGCCTGAGAGATGCGCGGGGTGTTGCCCGGATCGTGCTGGTGGAACTCGACGAGGTCCCGCGCGCCGTGGAACTCGGCCGGCGCTTCGCCGACTTTCACGTGTTCGCGCCCGGCGCTCCGCCGTTCCACAAGACGCGGGCGATGAATATCGGCCTTGCCTTCGTGCGCACCACGCATTTCCTCTGGCTCGACAGCGACATGCTGCTGCCGGAAGAGTTCGTTGCCGATGCGTGGCGGGAATGCGCCGCCCGGGCGCTCGATTGCCTGCTGCCCTGGTCCGAGGTGCACTATCTCTCCGAGGCGGACAGCCGGGAGGTGGCGACCGACCATCGCGCGCCGGACGCGTGTGTCCCGGTCAGCCGGTTCGCCAGCAACGTCATGGTGCCGGGCAGCGCGGTGGTGGCACGGACCGAATTCGCTCTCCGTCATGGCGGCATGTCAGAGCAATTCCGCGGCTGGGGCTGCGAGGACACCGCCTGGTTCATCAAGGTGCGCACGCTTGGCAGCGTCGGCGTCACGGGGCAAGCATCGCGCATCCTGCATCATCTGTATCATCCGACCTCCGGCGGCTACAGCGCCGGCGCGGATGTGTTCGCGCGCCCCGAATATCGCCGGAACTTCGCGATCCTGACACTGATGAAGTCGTATCAGACGCCGGAGACGTTCAGCCGCCGCTTCCCCGCACCCGCACATTTCACGGCGCCCTGGCCGGGCACCCGCCGCTTTGTCTGCGCGCGCGGCGCCGAGGCAATCGCTGCCGTCCTGCAACAGCTCTATGGCGAGGCGGTCATGCTGTGCGATGCGGGCGCGCAAGCCGACGCCACGCTGCTGCCGTCGTCCGCCGATGACGCATGGGATGCCGCGCTGGCCGCGGTCTGCCGCGCCAGCATGGACCTCGCCGCCTGAACGGGTCAGCGCCGCCGGGCCAGATGACGGCGCACCACGGTGAGGTAGTCCTTGCGGCCGGCTTTGTCGCGCAAGGTCAGGTTGCCGCCGTGGATGCGGCGCTCCAGCACCACCGTGTCGAGCATGCAGGAGGCCAGGCCCGCGGCCTTGGCACGCAGATACCAGTCGATGAAGTCGCCATGACCGAGGCTGGTATCGAAACCGCCGATACGCTCGAACGCCCGGCGACGGAACAATATCGTTCCGGGAGTGGGTCCGCGCAGCGGACGGTCGGACACCGGGAACCTGGCTGCCGCCGCCGCGTCCAGGTCCTGCGAGATGAACTGGGTGATCAGTCCGGTTGCCGCGTCGAGGCTGGGATCGGCGCGCAGCACCGCCACCCGTGCGGCGATGCTGCGGGGTGGCAGCAGGTCGTCCGCATCGAGGAAGCCGACGAAATCCTCGGTCGCCGCGGCAAGGCCACGATTGCGGGCCGCCGCGGCACCGGCATGCGCCTGGCGGATGACCCGGACCGGCGCGGGATAGGCGACCGCAATCGCGGCGCTGGAATCGGTCGAGCCGTCGTCAACGACGATGATCGCGGTGATTCGGCAGCTCTGCTGCGCCAGCACGCTGCGCAAGGCCGCGGCAAGGAAAGCAGCGCCATTGTAGACCGGCACGATGATGGCAACCGGCGGATCGCTGCCCGCCGGTGCCACAGCGCGCGGTTCGGCCGTACAGGTCGGCCCTTGTTGGGCCGCGTGCGGTGAGCCGGCATTGCCCATAGGACTGCGGATGTTCCTGGACCCTTCGAGCGACGTCGGCATGATTATGCCGGGACGGCAGCCGGATTTGCAGCGGTCCTGCCGGTTCGGTGCCCCGGCCAACGTCGTCATTGCGGACGACGCGCAGCAATCCCCTCGGGATGGCGCGCCAATGCATGCGGGAGATCGGAGGCTCGCACCAACCGCCCCCTCCCCCAACCCCCTCCCACAAGGGGACGGGGAGCCTCTTCCCTCCGGTAAGCGCCGCAGTTTCATTCAGGGCGGGTCGGTCGAGGCCGGCCGGTGGTCAACTCGCATGACATCGAAAAGGCTGGGCTCGAAGCGTCAGAGACAAGGCATCAGGCGATCCTCCGGCGCCGCATCACTCCTTAGCAGCTTTGGCCGCCGCCAACTCCTGGCGCAGGCGCTCCACCTCGTCCCGCAGCGAGGCGATCTCGTCGGCGGGTTCGCCGCCGGGCGCCCGGCCGCCCGGCCCCTCACCGGTTGGGCGATAGAACGGGGTGAACAGGCTGAACGCCCGTTCCATCATCGCCATGTTCTGCCGGCTCACCTCTTCCATGTTGCCGAACGGGAACAGCGTACCGACCGATCCCATCGTCTTCTGCATCGCCGCGCGCATCTGTTCCTGCTGCTGGCCAAACGCCGCCAACGCCTGTTCCAGGTATTTCGGCACCAGGCTCTGCATCTGGTCGCCGTAGAAGCCGATGAGCTGCCGCAGGAAGGCGGTCGGCAGCAGGCTGCGGCCCTTGCCCTCCTCCTCGACGATGATCTGGGTCAGCACGCCGCGGGTGATGTCCTCGCCGGTCTTGGCGTCGTACACCACGAAATCGCGGCCCTGGCGCACCATCTCCGCCAGGTTGTCCAGGGTGATGTAGCTGGAGCTGCGGGTGTCGTAGAGGCGGCGGTTGGCATATTTCTTCACCACCACCGGCGGCTCGGCCGTCTTGGTCTGAGGCGCGGTCTGGACGGGGTCGGCCATGGTTTCCTCGTGTTGGCGGCGTTTAGCATAGCATGCCCGCCCATGCCGCAGTTGCGAAAGCCCTTTTTGCATTGCAGCGCGGTTTGCCGTTCCGCAAGCGGCGCGGCGCTCCTATGGTCCGACCGCGCGAGGAGGGCGAATGAGGCATGAGCGACGGCCCGGGCCGGGACGAGGGCGCCGCGGGACCCGATCTGCGGAAGCTGGCGCAGGACTGGATCACGCTGTGGCAGAGCGAACTGGCTGGCCTGGCGGTAGACCGCGAGGCGCAGGAAACCTGGCAGGCGGTGCTGGCGCTGTGGGCCGGGGCAGCCGCCGCCGTGCTGCGGGTGATGCCGCGCGACGACGCGGCGGCGGCAGCGGCGCGTGCATGGTACCCGTCTCAGTCCTCTCCCTCTTCCCGGCCCTCCCCCTCAAGGGGAGAGGGAGCAGCGGATGAGCGGGCGGACCGACGCGCCGGGGCCGCTGATGCGGCGGGGGCCGCGCCCGCTGCTGCTGCACCTGACGCTCGCGATGCTGCGATCGACCGTCTCACGCGCCACGTCGCGGAACTGGAAGCACGACTGGCCGAGCTCGAACGCGGCGATCGCGGCGGCGATTCGCGACGCCCTGACGCAGGGCCCGGGGGGCGAGTTTCCCGGCGGCGCGCTTCACGCCGCGTCCCCGGGGGAGTTCCCGGGGGCGGTCCTGGCGGAGACGCTGCGCCAGGACGCGGCACTGATTGAAGGCATCGCCGCCTATCGCCGGCATCCCTGGCGCCGCGCGCTGCCCGATCCGCCGGCGATCTGGCAGGAGGGCGGCAGCCGCCTGCTGGACTACGGCGGCGAGGGCCCGGTGGTGCTGTTCGTCCCCAGCCTGGTGAACCGGGCCTATGTCCTGGACCTGGCGCCGGGCCACTCGATGCTCCGCTGGCTGGCAACGCACGGCGTCCACCCCCTCCTGCTCGACTGGGGTTGGCCGGGCGAGGCGGAGCGGCGCTTCACCATGACCGATTACGTCGCCGGACGCATGGAGCGGGCGATGGCTGCCGCGGGCTCGGGCGCGGTGCTGGCGGGCTATTGCATGGGCGGCACCCTGGCGGTTGCCACGGCGCAGCGCCGGCCGGACCTGGTGCGGGCGCTGGCGCTGCTGGCCGCGCCGTGGGATTTTCATGCGCCCGACCCGGAGCGGGCTATTCAGGCCGCGGGGATGCTGCCGCTGCTGGAGCCGGTGCTGGCATTCAACCAGACCCTGCCGGTCGACCTGCTACAGGTGCTGTTCGCCTTGCTCGACCCCTGGGGGGTGGCCGACAAATACCGCGGCTTCGCCCGGCTCGACCCGGCGAGCGAGCGGGCGACCTTGTTTGTCGCGCTGGAGGATTGGCTGAACGACGGCATTCCGCTCGCCGCCGCGGTGGCGCGCGAATGCCTGGCGGGATGGTACGGCGCCAACACCCCCGCGCGCGGGGAGTGGCGGATCGCCGGCCTGCCGGTGGACCCGACAGCGCTGCACATGCCGACCTTCGTCGCCGCGCCGGGTCGGGACCGGATCGTGCCGCAGGAATCCGCCGTCCCGCTGGCTCGGCTGATCGAGGGCGCCGTGCTACATGAGCCGACAGCCGGGCATATCGGCATGGCGGCGGGCCACACCGCGGAGCGGGTGCTGTGGCAGCCGTTCAGGGACTGGCTGCTGGCGCTGTGATCCCTGCGGGCGAGTGATCGCCTCGCCGACGCCGTGCATTCCACGTCGGTTGCGGGGGACAAGCGATGGCGGGAGCTGACCCGGCAAGCGATCCCCCGCGGCGAATTGCCCGGCCCGGACAAGCGACCGCTGCTCTGCACCGTAATGGAAGGCCGCAAGGATCCGGAACCCTCGGGGCAGTCCGATCATCGCGTTGGCTTCGCTACCGGGACCCGTTTGGTCGCGGTCCGTCGAACGGCGGAAGCAGGAAGCTTTTCTCGGAACGCATCGCCGCCCAATGCTATCATTAATATCTATTTGTCTAGCGATTAAGATGTAATGGCCGCATATGTATTAAAGGTAACAGGAATTCTTCTAAATCCCCGTTCAGAAACGAATTTGTAACCTTTTCCGTCTAAATTATGGTGATTATCTTATGTTAGACACGACACGGAGACCCGGCCGATGCGAATATCCGCGTTCCGACAACCCGGATTCAACCGCGATCGCCGCGCGACGGTGGCGATCTATGTCGCCCTGATGGCGCCGGTACTCAGCGGAGCCGTCGCGCTCGGCGTGGAGGTAACCAGTTGGTCGGGTGCGCAACTCGATGCACAACGTGCCGCGGACGCGTCCGCGCGGCAGGCGGCGATCTACTGCTACAACTATGCCGTCAACAACGCCGGCAGCGGTTGCCTCAGCAACAGTACCGCGGCGCAGACGGCCGCAACGCTGGCCGCCAGGCTGGCAGAGGTCAACGGCGTAACCGGCGCCAGCAGCCCTACCTGGAACGCCAGCACCAAGACGTACAGCGACAATCAGGTCACCGCCCAGATCGTCTCGGGTGTGAAGTCAAGTTCGGATGCGGCAATACTGGTGAGCGTGCAAAAATCCATCCCATTGACCGTCTCGCGGGCGTTCAGCGCGACGTCGTCGGTGACGGTCAGTGCGACATCGACGGCCGAAGTGGTCAGCACCACGACCGGAGGTGGCGGCGGACAGCCCTGCCTCGTGGCACTCGCCGGGGACAGTAACGGAACCACGAGCGGCACCGATATCAGCATGAGCGGCTCGTTCGTCATCACTGCGCCAACCTGCACAATCCGCTCTGACCAGGGAATATCCATGAGTGGAAGTGCCGACGTCACCACCGCCGGCCTCTACGCTGGGGGCACCATCTCCACCAGCGGCTCCATCATGATCGTAGGACCGGAGTACCAGACTGCCGGACAGATCGCCGACCCCTATATCAGCGATACCACCCTGCAGAACGCGCTAACCACGGCTAACTCCGCCACGGGTTCATCCATCACCTGCAGCGGCAGCAGCAGTTGCACCGGTCCGACCGGCTGGGGCTCATGCAGTGCTGGGAGGTGCACGGTCAATCCGGGGACATATTCTGGCCTGAGCGTGTCAGGTTCGACCAATTTCGTGTTCAATCCTGGCCTCTACACGATCAACGGCAATATTTCGTTTTCGGGCTCGACCAACATCTCGGGCAGCGGTGTGACCATCCTGATGGGCAAGGGGAGCGGAAACACCTTCACCACGTCCGGCAGCACGATCGTGTCGCTGAGTGCCGCAACCACGGCCAGCGCGACGGGAGGCGCAATCCCGGGGATACTGATCGCCAGCCAAAGCACGGGAGGTTCGTCGTTCAGCGGCAGTTCTGGCTTAGGCTTTACCGGGGTCATCTATTATCCGAATGGGCCCTTGTCGATCTCCGGTTCCGCGGCATCAGGCTCCGCAACGTGCGCGGAAGTGGTCGCCTACACCATCACTCTCTCGGGGTCGGCCGACCTCGCGTCGAGTTGCTCGACTTACGGCGCTGCGACGTTCGGCAGCCTGCCGGTCACCACAACCTACACCACGGCACTGGTGAAATAGCGGACCACGCAAATGCGTCCCGGGCGTCGCGCTGCGTAAGCCGGGGCGAGGGGCCTTCGGTTGGCACGTCGCGAATGATTGGCAGCCGTCGGCGGAGAGGGTTGGCGGGCGACATCGCGCTGCCTGCTCCCTCCTCGTAGCCCAACCACGGGTGGTCTTTGCCGCGGCCCGATCCTGCCGTCCGGTGGAGAACGCGGTGTTTCGCAGCGGCGATGCCGCCGACCGCCGACATCAGCAAAAATAGCTCATTCTCGTGATATGAGCGCAACCCCGCCAAATATCAAAACTGATACAAGATTTCCGCCGGTTTGTTCGGCGTTGAAGCGATTCTGTAACTGAATCTGTCCAATTTATGGTGCTGATCTGAGGTTCTGCACGAGTTGGGGGTTCCGCTGATGCTCGCATCCGCTTTCCGACGAGCCGGATTCGGCCTGGACCGCCGCGCGACGGTGGCGATCTATGTCGCGCTGCTGGCGCCGGTCCTCACCGGCTCGATCGCGCTCGGCGTCGAGGTAACCAGTTGGTCGGGCGCGCAGCTCGATCTGCAACGGACCGCCGACGCGTCCGCGCGGGAGGGCGCGCTCTACTGCTATAACTACACGCTCAACAACACCGGCAGCAGTTGCCTCACCAACGCCGCCGCGGCGCAGACCGCCGCGACCCTGGCTGCCAGGCTGGCCGAGGTCAACGGCGCAACCGGCGCCAGCAACCCGACATGGAACGCCAGCACCAAGACCTATACCGACAATCTGGTCACCGCCCAGATCGTCCAGGGCGTGAAGTCAAGCTCGGATACGGCCGTGCAGGTCAGCGTGCAGAAGACCGTGCCGCTGACCGTCTCGCGGGCCTTCAGCTCGACATCGTCGGTGACGATCAGCACCAGTTCGGTCAGTGAAGTGGTGGCGAGCACCACCACCACGCCGGGGTCCGGCGGGCAGCCTTGCCTGGTGGCCTTGCAGACGGGGTCCGGCACCACGTCCGGGATCAGCGCCAACGGGTCGATCACCGTCAACGCGCCCGGCTGCACCCTGGTGTCGAACAGCAGCTTCAATGACACCGGCGGCAGCAGCTTCACCGTCGGCGGCATCTATGCCCACGGCACCGTCGCCGCCAGCAGCTATCCCTCCGTCACCATCCCGTGCTGGGCCACGATCAACGGCAGCAGCAGCAACAACGGCTGCACGCCGTACCCGGCCAGCGGCCTGCTCCAGTCGAATTCCTATGTGTTTGGCGGATCGACCGTGCTGACGGATCCGTACGCATCCAACACGGCGATGCAGGACGCCGTCGCGCACGCGAGCAGTACGACGGGCCCGAGCATCTCTTGTTCGAACCAGCAATGCGGACTGCCGTCCTCGTCGGGGAGCACCTATAACGGCAGCTATTGCTCCGGTCAGGGCACCGGCAGCGTCACCTGCTACCTGAAGCCGGGCAACTACGGCAGCTTCACCGTGGGCTCGGGTGGGCCTTACCTGTTCAATTACGCGGCCGGCGGCTACGTGTTCAACGGCAACATCAGCCTGACCAACAACACCACGCACAATGGCAGTGGCGTAACGATCTTCACCACCGGCACGTTCACCGGGTCCAATACGTTCAATTACAACCTGACCGCGCCGAGCACGACCGTCATACCGAACCCGGCCAGCGCGGGGCCGTGGCAGATAGCCGGTGTTGTACTGGCCGGGTCGACCAGCGGAACCGTAACGCTGTCGGGAAACCCGCAGTTCCTGGTGACCGGCGTGGTCTATTTCCCGAACGCCACCTTCAGTTCGCAGGGATCGAACGGGCTCGGCGCTTCGGGCACCTCCTGCCTGGAAATCATCGTCAACAACATCACCCTCTCCGGCGCCAGCTACCTGAACAGCAGTTGTTCCGGGCTTAATGCGCTGACCTTCAACAGCCAGCCCGGCACCTCGACCACCACCTACTCGACCGCGCTGGTGAAATAGCCTCGGGCCGGCGAACGCCGGGCCGAACAGCCCGGGGTTCGCCGGCCCTCGTCGATACCGCCGGGCGACGAACCGCGCGTGCCGCCGGGACCCACGCCGTCGCCGCCCGGGTTTTACTGCTGTCACCTGCCGCATGCGCCGGGAGCCGGGCACACCGGCATGGCGGCGGACGCGCCGCGAAGCACGGGTTTTGCGCCGGCGCGGAGGAAACTAACGGCGTTATAACGCTCACCGGGGCGCGCTCCCGGCCGACTGCCGACGCGACGAAACCGCTTTGTTACCCCGCATGCGCCAGCCTGAGGATTGCCGCAACAATTCCTCTCGTCACACGGCATGCAGGCGCCCCATGAGCCCAAATCGCTTCCGCCTTGGTCTGATCCGCAACCGCCGCTCGACGGTGGCGATCTATATCGCATTGATGGCACCGGTACTCGCCGGAGCAGTCGCGCTCGGCGTCGAGGTGACCAGTTGGTCGGGCGCGCAGGTCGACGCGCAGCGCACCGCCGATGCGGCAGCACGGGAAGGCGCGATCTACTGCTATAACTATGCGGTCAACAACAGCGGCAGCAGTTGCCTCAGCAACGCCACCGCGGCGCAGACCGCCGCCACCCTGGCCGCCAGGCTGGCGGAGGTCAACAAGGCCACCGGCGCCAGTAGCCCGACATGGAATGCCAGCAGCAAGACATACACCGACAATCAGATCACCGCCCAGATCGTTCAGGGGCTGAAGTCCAGCTCGGACACGGCCGTGCAGGTCAGCGTGCAGGAGACCATCCCGCTGACCATTTCACGGGCATTCAACGCGACGCCATCGGTGACGGTGAGTGCCAATTCGATCAGCGAAGTGATCGCGAGCACCACCACCACCGGCGGGTCTGGCGGGCAGCCTTGCCTGGTGGCCTTGCAGACGGGATCGGGCAGCACGTCCGGGATCAGCGCCAACGGGTCGATCACGGTTACCGCACCGGGTTGCACCCTGGTGTCGAACAGCAGCTTCAATGACACCGGCGGCAGCAGCTTCTCGGTGGGCGGCATCTATGCCGTCGGCACCGTCGCCGCCAGCAGCTATCCCTCCATCACCATCCCGTGCTGGGCGACGATCAACAACAGCAGCAGCAACAACGGCTGCAATCCGTATCCGTCCAGCGGCCTGCTTCAGTCGAACCCCTACGTGTTTGGGCGATCGTCCGTATTGACGGATCCGTATGCGTCCAACACGGCGATGCAAGCTGCCATGGCGCACGCGAGCAGTACGACGGGCCCGAGCATCTCTTGCTCGAACCAGCAATGCGGACTGCCGTCCTCGTCGGGGAGTACTTATAATGGCAGCTATTGCTCCGGTCAGGGCACCGGCAGCGTCACCTGCTACCTGAAGCCGGGCAACTACGGCAGCTTCACCGTCGGTTCGGGTGGGCCGTATTATTTCAACTATGCGGCTGGCGGCTACGTGTTCAACGGCACCGTCAGCCTGACCAACAACACCACGCATAACGGCACCGGCGTGACGGTCTTCACCACCGGCACGTTCACCGGGTCGAATACGTTCAACTACAACCTGACCGCGCCGAGCACGACCGTCATGCCAAGCCCGAGCACCGCGGGACCGTGGCAGATCGCGGGTGTCGTGCTGGCCGGATCGACGACCGGCACCGTCACCCTGTCGGGAAATCCGCAGTTCCTGGTGACCGGCGTGGTCTATTTTCCGAATGCGACCTTCAGTTCGCAGGGTTCGAACGGGCTCGGCGCTTCGGGCACCTCCTGCCTGGAGATCATCGTCAACAACATCACCCTCTCCGGCGCCACCTACCTGAATAGCAGTTGTTCCGGAGTCAATGCGCTGACTTTCAACAGCCAGCCTGGCACCTCCTCCACCACCTACTCGACCGCGCTGGTGCAGTAGCACCAGGCCGGTCGAAATTGCGCCGGGCCGGCCGTCCCTGCGTCGGCCGGCCCTTGTCGTTGCGCCGGCGCTGTCGCACTTTCCTGGATGGGGGTAGGATCACGCCCCTTGGAATGGGAGAGACCGGTCATGGACGACATCGTCATCGTCGCCGCCGCACGCACACCAGTGGGTAGCTTCAACGGCACGCTTGGCACGCTGTCGGCGCACGCGCTGGGCGCCATTGCGTTGCAGGCCGCCCTCGAACGCGCCGGTGTGGACGCCGCCGACGTGGACGAAGTGATCCTCGGCCAGGTGCTGGCGGCCGGCGAAGGGCAGAATCCCGCGCGCCAGGCCGCGCGCGCCGCCGGTGTGCCGGACTCCGCCACCGCCTTCGGCATCAACCAGGTCTGCGGCTCCGGCCTGCGCGCCGTGGCGCTGGGCGCGCAGCAGATCCGCACCGGTGAGAGCGCCGTGGTCGTCGCCGGCGGCATGGAGAGCATGAGCCTGTCGCAGCACGCCGCGCACCTGCGCAACGGTGTGAAAATGGGCGGGTTTGAGTTCATCGATACGATGCTCAAGGACGGCCTGTGGGACGCGTTCCACGGCTATCACATGGGCAACACGGCGGAAAACGTCGCGACCAAATACCAGATCAGCCGCGAGCAGCAGGACCAGTTCGCACTGGGATCGCAGCAGAAGGCGAGCGCGGCGCAGAAGTCCGGGCGGTTCAAGGACGAGATCGTGCCGGTGACGATCAAGGGCCGGCGCGGCGATACGGTGGCGAGCGACGACGAATTCATCCGCCACGACGCCAACCTGGAGACGATGGCCAGACTGCGGCCGGCGTTCACCAAGGATGGCACGGTGACCGCGGCCAACGCCTCCGGCATCAATGACGGAGCGGCGGCACTCGTGCTGATGACGGCGTCGGAAGCGGCGAAGCGGGGGCTGAAGCCGCTGGCGCGTATCGCCGCCTTCGCCACCGCCGGTGTCGATCCGGCGGTGATGGGCACCGGCCCGATCCCGGCGACGCGCAAGGCGCTGGGCCGGGCCGGCTGGAAGGCCGACGACCTGGACCTGGTCGAGGCCAACGAGGCGTTCGCGGCGCAGGCGCTGGCGGTGAACAAGGACCTGGGCTGGGACACCAGCAAGGTGAACGTGAACGGCGGGGCGATCGCCATCGGCCACCCGATCGGCGCTTCGGGCGCGCGCGTGCTGACGACCCTGGTGCACGAGATGCAGAAGCGCGACGCGAAGAAGGGCCTGGCCACGCTGTGCATCGGCGGCGGCATGGGCGTGGCGATGTGCCTGGAGAGGTAGGGCGTGGTTTTCCCTCGCCCGCCACGCGGGCTTGGGCCGCGAAGCGGACCAGGGGTCGGGTGAGGGGCCGACCGCACGCACCGCTGCCTTGCCTTATCGCACGGCATGCAATGCCGAGGTAGCCGTCCTCACGGTTGCTTCGGGGCTTCGCTACGCTCCCCGCGATGACAAGCGGGGTGCGCCTTATGCCAGGCCGCAGGCGCGTTTGCGGAATTCAACACGACGGTCGACGGCGTCCTGATCGTCATCGGTTCCTGATCCGACGATATTTTCCTCGAAGCCACGGCCGATCGAGTCCAGTCGCAGCCCTGCCGCACGCGAGTACGACGTGAGGATGTCCCGGATCCGCTGTGCTCGCCGGGCCGACAGCGCGAGGTTGTGTTGCTCCGTACCGGTATGGCTGGTGTGGCCGACCACTGTCATGCACTGGTCGTTCGCAGCCAGATAGCGGGCGATCTGCCGGAGCCAGACATCGTACTGCGCGATGATGTCTCCGTTTTTGCGGAACTCGGTTGAATCCACGGCGAACAGGAAGCGTATTGTGATATTGTCGTTTTCCACACCGAGCGCGAAGAGGTCGGAAAACGCCTGCATCGCCGCCTCTTTCTGGTTGCTGCGGTAGTATGCCTCATAGAGGCCGGCATAGTTCTTCATCGTCCGGCCATCGGTCTGGCTCAGACTGTTGCTGAACAGCCGGGTCGCTGTCTGGTAATCGCCGCGACCCAGCGCTTCCGCGCCGTCGCTGGTGGTTGTTCCGGCACTGAGCGTGCGCACATAAGGGGTCGCCCTCCCAGGTCCAGGCGATGTCTGCGCCGCATCGAGTTGCCTCTGGACGACGCGATCCTTCAGATACATCGGACTGTCCCTGTAGAGAGTCACCGGCGCGTCATCGAGCTTCGCATTGGCGACCCACACTTTTGCGTTGGCCATGATGTCGCCGCTCGCGATATCCACCACCGATGCATACACCCTGTACAATTTTCTGCTCATTCCGGAATAGTTCTCGTGCCGGATCGTACCGACCACGATGAACCGCGCGCTATGCAGACTCTCGTTGCTCAGCGGTTGTACCCGGTAACCGTTGCCTCCAATGGTCTGGGTGAAGATCGTGGCGATCCTCTCGCTTGTCTGGTTGACGTCACCGGTATCGCCGTCGATGAACGGATCGATAACGACGTGAACCTGGTCGGAGGGACCGGCAACGGTTGTCGTGACCCGCTGCATTATCGGCAGGTTGCCGCGAAGCTGCGTCATGACCTGCCCGGAGAGGCGGATCATTGCCGCGTTGAACTCCATTGGTACGTCGGGCTGCGTCGCGCATGCGGCAATCAGGCAGATCAATGTCATGAAGGCAACGTTCCCTAGCGCTCGCATGTCAGGCATCCCCCCCTTTTCACTGAGTACCACGTTACGACGGATCAGCATGTTCCGAGTGACGTGCAGGTCTTGTCCGGGTCGTACACTGCACTCGGGTTCTTGTTGACGTGCCAGGCTTGAGTCGGCTTCGCGATGCCTTGTGCCGAGGGCTTTGTGGCGACCTGCGACTTGGCGCTCGCGTCGGGTTTCACCGCGTTGGCCGGTGCTTGCGGCAGTACCGCCGGAACGATGGCAATCTGCGATTCACCGGGTGGCCCCCGCGCAGCAGGGAGATCGGACGTCGGCGGAGTAAACATGAAATTGGAACCCTGCTCGGCGTAGTACGCCGGCGTCTGGAGGTGGTGAACGGTTTGGGCCCGCTGCCGCACAACGTCCTGCAAATCCGCCATCATCTGGCTTACCGGCACCCCCGGCCGGCGTATCGCCGCGAGCAGTTCCTGGGTGAAAAGTCCGTGCGAATCATCCCGGGTAAGGCCGTCGAGCGCAGTTTGGCCAGATCCCGCGGAGTACAGGATCATGACGCCGTTCGCTCCCTCCGTCGTGGCGAGGCCGCGTGGCGCGCCGGTGCCTATACCGTTGCCGGCAAACGGATTGTCGCGGCAGGCGTCGATAATCAACATGTTGATGCCGCGAGGATTTGCGTTCGCTATCATGGCCGCCACCCGGGCCATGTCGACCGATTGTTCCTGTACGTCCTCGCCGCGTCGCAGATCGTCGGAGATGTCAACTGGCACCAACCAGTTGGCATTGTTGATTTGAACCCCGTGGCCGGCAAAGTAGAACAGTGCGGCGTCGTAGCGGTGAACCGCATCGACGAAATCGTTGATGGTGGACCACATCGACGCGCGGGACAGGTCATGGCCATAGGTAACCTGAAAACCGTGCGAGGGCTGTGCAAGCTCCAGAGCCATGACATGGGCGTCGTTCACGGCATTGGGCAATTTCTGAACGTGTGCGTAGTCGCCGTTACCGATCACCAGCGCGATTCGCTTCTCCTCTGCTTTCGCGTCTTTTATGCCGCAGGCGAGCAACAGGCTGGCGGCCATCAGCCGGCGCCGTCCGAGCATGACTCGCGCCCATACCATCCGCCGCTCCGATCGTTTACAAGCCGAGCATAACCGAGACTCGCAACGAGACAAGGGGCCGAGGACAGCATGGGCATGAGTCGGCATTCGGAGGGGCAGCCGGCGCCGCCGCCCGGCAGGAGATTGCCAGGGTGAGGGCCGAGCCGCGTTCTCTGCTGATCTTCGACTGCGACGGCGTTCTGGTCGACAGCGAGATGATCGCCTGTCGCGCCGACGCGGCGTGTCTGGCCGAAATCGGCATCGCCGTTTCGGCGGAGGAAATCCTCCACCGCTACCTGGGCATCAGCATGGCAACAATGCTGGCCGACCTGGAAGCCCGGCTCGGCCGCACCCTGCCCGCGGACTTCGCCGCCACGTTGCGGCAGCGGGTTGCCGCGGTATTCGACGCCGAATTGCAGCCGATGGCCGGGATTGAAGACGCGTTGGTCGCACTCCCCGGTCCCCGCTGCGTCGCCTCGAGCAGTGCACCGGAGCGGCTGCGGCACTCCTTGTCGGTGACCGGGTTGCTGCGGCACTTCGATCCGCATCTGTTCAGCGCGACACAGGTGGCGCGCGGCAAGCCGGCCCCCGACCTGTTCCTGTTCGCGGCGCAGCGGATGCAGGCGGCGCCAGACGCCTGTCTGGTGATCGAGGACAGCGTGGCCGGCGTGCAGGCCGCGGTGGCCGCCGGTATGCGCGTGATCGGCTTTATTGGCGGCAGCCACTGCCGGCCCGGCCATGGCGAGCGACTGCGCGCGGTCGGCGCCTCGGTGGTGTGCGACGACATGCGGCAGCTTGGCACCCTGCTTTGACGACACGGGTCCTGGCTCCATGGACCGGACGTGCTAAGACTCGCCGGACGGGAAAAAAACACGGAGGATACGCCTATGGCACGCGTCGCAGTGGTTACGGGCGGAACGAGGGGCATCGGTGCCGAGATCAGCCGGGCCCTGAAGGCGCAGGGCCGCACGGTCGTCGCCATCTATGCCGGCAACGACGAAGCTGCCCAGGCATTCCAGGCGGAAACCGGCATCCGCACCTGGAAGTGCGATGTCAGCGATTTCGAGGCCTGCAAGCAGGCGGTGGAGCAAATCACCGCCGAGGTCGGGCCGATTGAAATTCTGGTGAACAACGCCGGCATCACTCGCGATGCAACATTGCAGCGCATGACGCGCGACATGTGGGAGGCGGTGATCGACACCAATCTCGGCTCCTGCTTCAACATGTGCAAACTGACCTTTCCCGCGATGCGTGAGAGGAAATTCGGCCGCATCGTCAATGTCGGCAGCATCAACGGCCAGGCCGGTCAGTACGGGCAGGTGAACTATGCCGCGGCGAAGTCGGGCATCCACGGGTTCACCAAGGCGCTGGCGCAGGAGGGCGCGCGCTATGGCGTCACGGTGAACGCCATCGCGCCGGGCTATGTCGATACCGATATGGTGCGCGCGGTACCGGGTGAGGTGCTGCAAAAGATCGTCTCGCGCATCCCGGTCGGACGCCTGGGGCGTGCCGGTGACATTGCCCGCGGCGTGGCGTTCCTCACGGCGGACGATGCGGATTTCGTCACCGGCTCGACCCTGTCGATCAACGGCGGCCAGCATATGTACTGAGGCGGCCTGGCTACTCTTGGGGCAACTCCCGCACCGGAGGCGCGTCGAACCGGCTGTCGAGATCGACGATGTAAGACGGCCTGGCGCCGCCGATGGTGAGGGGAAACAGCGGCCCGGCACTGCCGGTTGCGCCGGCCGGAGGCGGCCTGACGAATGGTGAGATCGTAACCGAATCGAGCGGTGACCGCGTGCCGGGACCCGGCAAGGTCACGATTCGCGGCAGATCAAATATCTCTGGTGGTGGGGGTCGCGTGCCATCCGGCGGCAAGGCAAACGCGGGTAACGCATATGCCATGACCAAAGGCCAAGCCGCGCGCATAACGCGCCTGAATATCGCAGGCATACGAACAAATCCTCGCCGCGCCGCAGGCGCTCATCACACCTGCGCAACATAATGCGTTGCCGATCCGTTCGCAACAGCGCCTGCATGCATTCCTGGCGGTGCGGTTTTGCAATAAGACCAGATCGGCGGCATCATTTCCCTCAACCGGAGGAGAAGTGTCATGAACGCCCCGCGCAACACGCAGTATCGCTATCTCGAGACCCACAAGATTGCCGGTGCGCTTGGGGCCGAGGTTCAGGGCGTCGATCTGTCACAGAACCTGCCGGACGACGTGCTGGCGGAGATCCGCGCCGCCTTGCTCGACAACCTGGTCATCCTGTTCCGCAACCAGAAAATCACCCCGGAGCAGCAACTCCGTTTCGCCCGGCGATGGGGGGAAATCCATCTGCATCCGTACATGCAGGGCATGGCGGACTACCCGGAGATCCTCGAAATCATCAAGACGCCGCAGGACAAGAAGAATTTCGGTGGCTCCTGGCACACCGATCAGATGTTCTCGCCGCAGCCGGCGATGGGCACCATGCTGTACGCCTTGGAAGTCCCGTCGGCCGGCGGCGATACGCTGTACACCAACCAATACCTCGCCTACGAGAGCCTGTCGGACGGCATGAAGGCGATGCTCGCCGACCTGAAGACCGTCTGCGTCGGCGACAATTTCAAGCAGCACGGCGGGCAGTCACGCGCCCAGCGCTATGACCGCCAGATGGCGCATATGAAGGTGAAGGACCCCGGCAATGTGCAAACCACCTCGGTGCATCCGCTGGTGCGCACCCATCCGGAGACCGGCCGCAAAGCCTTGTATATCGGCGGCCACGTGCAGCATTTCGATGGCATGACCGATGAGGAAAGCGAGCCGCTGATCGGGTTCCTGAAGCAGCACGCGACCCGGCCGGAGTTCACCTGCCGGGTGCGCTGGGAGAGCGGCACGCTCACCTTCTGGGATAACCGCTGCACGCAGCACTTCGCGATCAACGACTACCCGGCGGAGACCCGCATCATGCACCGCATCACGGTGCGCGGCGACACTCCATTCTGATGCGGTGCCGCCGCTGTCAGAGCAGGTTCATCGCCAGCCAGAGAGCGCCCGCCGCCAGGCCCGTGATGGACAGGCCGCACAGGAGGCTGTCGCGGGTGGTGCGCCCCACATAAGAAGCGACGTTGCGCCGCAGGTCGGTGCGGCGGTCGCGGCCGGCCTGTAGCACGATGTAATAGCGGCTCCAGGGCAGGTAAAGCCGGCCGCGCATGTCAACCGTATGCTCGCCGTCCAACCGATCACCAAACACCCTGCGCAGCGCGTCAAGCTGCTCGCTGGTGAAAGTGAAGCACACATTCATCGGTATCCGCTCCCGCAAACGGAAGGTGAATTCCTCCGGCGGGCAATGCACGCGAGAGGCCGCCATGGCCGTCATCTCCCCGTGATATTGCAACTCTGTTGACACCTTTGCCGCAAGAAAGATTGCAAAATAGTTTCAGTTTGCCGCCCCCGGCCGGCGGTCGCTTTGACCGAAGGCCGCCGGACCGGGCGGAACCCACAAGGCCGTGCTGGCGGGTTCGCAGAGGATCGCCTATACCGATCGCGAGGGAAGGCCAAAACGTCAGGAGAAGGGGTGGAACCACTCCTATCGATTCGCGACTTGCACACCGAGTTCCGTACCGGTGCGGGAGTCGTGCGCGCCGTTGACGGCGTTTCCTGGAGCGTCGATCCGGGCGAGACCGTCGCCATCGTCGGCGAAAGCGGCTCCGGCAAGTCGGTCACCGCACTTTCCGTCCTGCGTCTGATTCCGGACCCACCGGGCCGCGTCACCGCCGGCGAAGTCTGGTTCGGCGGGCGCGATCTGATGCTGCTGTCGCCGGAGGAAATGCGCGAAGTGCGCGGTGGCGCCATCGGCATGGTGTTCCAGGAACCGATGACCTCGCTGAACCCGGTGCTGACCATCGGCCGGCAGATCACCGAAACGCTGGAGCAACATCGCGGCATGGATCGCGGCGCGGCGTATCAGCGCGCGGTGGAACTGCTGGTGCTGGTCGGGATTGCCGACGGAGCGCGGCGGCTGAAGCAGTATCCGCATCAGCTTTCCGGCGGCATGCGGCAGCGCGTGATGATCGCCATCGCCCTGGCCTGCGAGCCGAAGCTGATCATTGCCGACGAGCCGACCACCGCGCTCGACGTCACCATCCAGGCGCAGATTCTGGAACTGATGAAGGCGCTGACGCGGCGGCTTGGGGTGGCGCTGGTGATCATCACGCATAATCTCGGCGTGGTAGCGCGCTACGCCAACCGGGTGAACGTGATGTACGCCGGACGCATCGTCGAAAGCGGCGCGGCGGGCGACATCTATCATCGGCCGCGGCATCCCTACACGATGGCGCTGCTGCGCTCGGTGCCGCGGCTGGACCGGCCGCGCCAGGCGCGGCTCGATCCGGTGGAGGGGCAACCGCCGGATCTCACGCGGCTCGATGCCGGCTGCGCGTTTCGGCCGCGCTGCCGGTTTGCCATCGAGGCCTGCGCCACGGCGCGGCCGGCGCTGGAAGCGGCGATCGAGTCCGGCCATCTCGCGGCCTGCTTTCGCAGCCACGAGGTCGGCGCGACGGAGGCAGCGGCATGAGCGCAGCCGAGGACGCGCCGCTGCTGGAGGTGCGCGGGCTGCGCATGCACTTCCCGGTGACCGAGGGCATCGTCGCACGCCGCAAGATCGGCGAGGTGAAGGCGGTGGACGGCATCGATTTTTCCGTCCGGCGGGGCGAGACGCTCGGCCTGGTCGGCGAAAGCGGCTGCGGCAAAACCACCACGGGGCGCTGCATCCTGCGCCTGGAGCGTCCGACCGAGGGTGCCATCATCTATGACGGCGTCGATATCGCCAGCCTGCAACGCAAGGATCTGCTGGCATTGCGCCGGCGCATCCAGGTGGTGTTCCAGGATCCGTACAGCTCGTTGAACCCGCGCATGAAGGTGGGCGACATCATCGGCGAGCCGATGATGGTGCACGGCATCGAACGCGACGCGACGAAGCGTGCCGTGCGGGTGCGCGACCTGCTGGGTGTCTGCGGCCTGAACCCGCGCTTTGCCGATCGGTATCCGCACGAGATGTCGGGCGGCCAGCGCCAGCGCGTCGGCATCGCCCGCGCCCTGGCGCTGGAGCCGGAGTTCATCGTCTGCGACGAGGCGGTGTCGGCGCTCGATGTGTCGATCCAGGCACAGGTCATCAACCTGCTGGAGGATCTGCGCGAACGTTTCGGCCTGACCTATCTGTTCATCGCGCATGATTTGTCGGTGGTGCGGCATATCTGCCAGCGCGTCGCGGTGATGTATCTCGGTCGCATCGTCGAACTGGCCGATGCCGACGAATTGTTCGGCAATCCGTTGCACCCCTATACGCAGGCATTGCTGGCGGCGGTGCCGGTGCCCGATCCGTCGGTGGAATCGGCGCGCGCGTTTCGGCCAGTGCAGGGCGAGGTGCCGAGCCCGATCAATCCGCCACCCGGCTGCGTGTTCCATCCGCGTTGTCCGATCGCCGTGGCGGGCTGCAAGCGCGCCCGCCCGGAAATGCGCGAGCTGCGGCCCGGGCATTTCGTCGCCTGTAGCGAAGTGGGCTGAGCGATGACCATGCCATCCGAGCCAGCACTGTCTGCCGCGCTGTCCGGGCACGCCACGCTGTCCAGGTCAGTCACGCTGTCGTTGCTTCGTCGCTGCGCGCCGCGCGCTGACAGCAATCCAATAATTGGGGGGAAACCGGTGACGCGAAGACTGAGTTTATTAGCGCTGTTGTTTGGCGGCGCGCTTGCGGCGAGCGCCCCGGCGCGGGCCGACGAGACGCCGAAACGCGGCGGCATCCTCACCTACATGATCCCGGCCGACGCACCGCCGAGCCTGGACGGCCACCGCGAGACCACCTATGCGACGGTGCACGCCGCCGCGCCGTTCTACAGCGTGCTGATCCGCGTCAATCCGGAAAATCCGTCGTCGCCCGATGACTTCGTCTGCGATCTCTGCACCGAGATGCCGCAGCCGACCGATGACGGGAAGACCTGGACCTTCAGGATTCGCGACGGCGTGAAATGGCACGACGGATCGCCGCTGACCGCCGCCGACGTGGCCGCGAGTTGGCAGGAGATCATCCATCCCCCGCCGGGCGTGTCGAGCGCGCGCGAGAGCTTTTTCATCATGGTGGACAGCGTCGAGGCGACTGATCCGAGCACCGTGGTGTTCCGCCTGAAATTCGCCACCAGCGCCTTCCTGCCCGCGCTCGCTGACCCGTTTGCCTGGATCTACAAGAAAGAGATTCTCGACAAGGACCCGCACTGGTACGAAAAAAACGTGATGGGCAGCGGGCCATTCCGTTTCGTCGAATACCAGATCGGCCAGTCGATCAAGGGCGAGCGCAATCCCGACTATTACCATAAGGGCCTGCCCTATCTCGACGGGTTCCTCGCGATCTTCGCCGACAAGCAGTCGGTACGGCTGGATGCGATCCGCGCCGACCGCGCGGCGATCGAATTCCGCGGCCTGCCGCCCTCGGCGCGTGACCAACTGGTGAAGGAACTCGGCGACAAGATCACCGTGCAGACCGGCGACTGGAACTGCGTCAACATGATAACGCCGAACCACCGGAAGAAGCCGTTCGACGATGTGCGCGTCCGCCGCGCGCTGATCCTGGCGATCGACCAGTGGCATGGCGCGCCCGGCCTGTCGAAGATCGCCAACGTGCACACGGTGGGCGGCATCGTGTTTCCCGGCTCACCGCTGGCGGCAACCAGGGAGGAGCTGCAAAAGATCGCCGGCTACTGGCCGGACATCGACAAGTCACGCGAGGAAGCGCGGCGGCTGTTGCACGAGGCCGGTGCCGATGGGCTGACCTTCGAGTTGATGAACCGCAACGTTGACCAGCCGTACAAGTACATCGCTACCTGGGTGATCGACGAATGGTCCAAGGTCGGGCTGCACGTCACGCAGAAGGTGCTGCCGACCGGGCCGTTCTTCGAGGCGCTGCGCAACAACGCATTCGACGTCACGGTGGATTTCAACTGCCAGGGCCTGGTGAACCCGCTGATGGACGTTGGCAAATTCCTGCCACACTCGGTCTATACCGAGAACTATGGCAACTATGAGGACCAGAAGGACATCGATCTCTATCAGGCGATGCTGCACGAGACCGACTTTACCAAACAGCGTGCCCTGATGCGCGAGTACGAGACCTACGTGCTGGATACCCAGGCGCATATGTACATGATGCCGTGGTGGGAGCGCATCGTGCCGTACCGTTCCTACGTGAAGGGCTGGAAGATCAGCCCGAGTCACTACATCAACCAGGATCTCGCGACGATCTGGCTCGACAAGTGACCGGGTTGCCGCCGGCGTGCGCTATGCACGCCGGTGACGCCGCCGGCGCCGCCCAACAGGCGAGGCCGGCCAATAACAGGGGGGCTAGCCGAAAAAACCAACACCAAGGGAGGCAATATCCATGCGACCAGCTCTGTTGGCGGCAGGCGTCGGCGCGATCGTCGCCGGCGCGGCGGCCATTCTTCCTGCGACCGCCGCGGAAACACCGCAATACGGCGGCACCCTGACCTACATGATACCGGCGGATGCGCCGCCCAGTCTGGATGGCCATCGCGAGGCGACCTATGCCGTGATGCACGCGGTGGCGCCGTTCTATAGCGTGCTGATGCGGGTCAATCCCGACAATCCCTCGGACACGACGCACTTCACCTGCGATCTCTGCACGTCGATCCCGACGCCCACCGATGCGGGGAAGACCTATACGTTCAAGATCCTCACGGGGGTAAAATTCCACGACGGCTCGCCGCTGAGCGCGGCCGACGTGGCGGCAAGCTGGCACGAGATCATCTTTCCCCGCCCCGGTGTACTGAGCGCGCGGCAGAACTGGTACTCGGTGGTGGACTCGGTCGAAGCGCCGGATTCGACGACGGTGGTGTTCAAGCTGAAATATGCCACCAGCACCTTCCTGCCGTCGATCGCGGACCCTTATGCGTTCATCTATCCGAAGTCGATTCTCGACAAGGATCCGCACTGGTTCGAACAACACATCCTTGGCTCCGGCCCGTTCAAGTTCGTTGCTTACGACATCGGCCAGGATATCAAGGGTGCAAAGAACCCGGACTACTACCACAAGGGGTTGCCCTACCTCGATGACTTCGTCGGCATCTTCGCCGACAAGCAGGCGGTCCGGGTCGACGCGATCCGCGGCGGCCGCGCGGCCATGGAGTTCCGCGGCCTGCCGCCCGCGGCGATCAATGACCTCAAGCAGTCGCTGGGCGATAAACTCACGGTGCAGACCAGCGACTGGAACTGCGGCAATCTGATCACGCCGAATGCGCGACGCAAGCCGTTCGACGACGTGCGGGTGCGCAAGGCGCTGCTATTGGCGGTCGACCAGTGGCACGGCGCGCCGGCGCTGTCGAAGATCGCCAACGTGCGCACCGTGGGCGGCATTGCCTTCCCGGGCTCCCCGCTGGCAGCGACCAAGGCGGAGCTTGAGAAGCTGGCCGGCTTCTGGCCGGATATCGAGAAGTCGCGTGCCGAGGCCAGGCGCCTGCTGAAGGCGGCCGGGCAGGCGAACCTGCATTTCGAATTGCTCAACCGCAACGTCGACCAGCCATACAAGTACGTGGGCACCTGGCTGATCGACCAGTGGAGCAAGATCGGCGTCACCGCGACCCAGCGCGTCGTGCCGACCGGTCCGTGGTTCCAGGCGATGCGCAGCGGCGACTTCGACGTGGTGGTCGAAGCGAATTGCAACAGCATTGTCAATCCGGTGCTGGACACGCAGAAATATCTGCCGCACGATGTCTTCGTGGAAAACTACGGTGGCTACAGCGACCCCGAAGAGGTCGATATCTACAACAAGATGCTGCGTGAAACCGATTTCACCAAGCAGCGGGCGCTGATGCGCGCATACGAGACGCGCATTGTCGATACCGAGGCCCACGAGTTCCCGATGCTGTGGTGGTTCCGGGAGATTCCGGAGCGGTCTTACGTGCATGGCTGGAAGATCGGCCCCAGTCACTACATCAACCAGGACTTGTCCGACATCTGGCTGGACAAGTCAGCGACGGAGTAACCCGCCGGCGCAGCCGACGGGCGGCAACGCAGGGTGCCGCCGCAAGGCGGCCCTGCGGCGAACAGGCAAGAAGCCGACCAAGGGGAGAACACGAAACGTGAGACGGACCATACCGGCCGCAGGTTTGGCAGCAGCCTTGCTGACCGCCGCCATCCTGCCGGCGACGGCGGAGGAGGCACCGAAGCACGGCGGCATCCTCACCTACATGATCCCGGCCGACGCACCGCCGAGCTTCGACGGCCACCGCGAAACCACCTATGCCGTGGTACATTCGGTGGCGCCGTTCTACAGCGTGCTGATCCGCCTCAATCCGGACGATCCTGCGGACACCACGCACTATGTCTGCGACCTGTGCACGGCAATGCCGGCGCCAACCGACGACGGCAAGACCTATACGTTCAAGATTCGCGAGGGTGTGAAGTTTCATGACGGTTCGCCGCTGGCCGCGGCCGACGTGGCGGCAAGCTGGGACCAGATCATCCATCCGCCGAAGGGCTATAACAGCGCGCGCGCAAGCTGGTACGAGATGGTGGACACGGTCACCGCGCTGGATCCCACCACAGTGGTGTTCCACCTGAAATTCGCCACACTGACCTTCCTGCCGGCGCTCGCCGATCCTTACGCGTTCATCTACAAGAAGGACATCATCGACAAGGACCCACACTGGTACGAGAAGAACGTGATGGGCAGCGGGCCCTTCAAGTTCGCCGGCTATGAACTCGGCCAGTCGATCAAGGGGGAGCGCAATCCTGATTACTACCACAAGGGCGAGCCGTATCTCGACGGCTTCGTCGGCATCTACGCCGACAAGCAGGTGGTGCGCACCGAGGCGATTCGCGCCGACCGGGCGGCCGGCGAGTTCCGTGGCCTGCCGCCATCGGCGATCGACCAGCTCAAGAAGGAACTCGGCGACAAGATCGTGGTGCAGACCAGCGACTGGAACTGCGGCAACCTGATCACACCGAATTCGAAGCGCAAGCCGTTTGACGATGTGCGGGTGCGCAAGGCGCTGCTGCTGGCGATCGATCAGTGGCATGGCGCACCGGCGCTGGCGAAGATCGCCGATGTGCACACGGTCGGCGGCATCGTCTTCCCCGGTTCGCCCATGGCGGCGACGAAGGAAGAGCTGCAGACGATGGCCGGGTTCTGGCCCGACATCGACAAGTCGCGCGCCGAGGCGAAGCGTCTGCTGAAGGAAGCCGGCGCCGAAGGGCTCAGCTTCGAGCTGTTGAACCGCAACGTCGATCAGCCGTACAAATACGTCGGCACATGGATCGTCGATGAATGGAGCAAGATCGGCGTGCACGCCACGCAGAAGGTGGTGCCGACCGGCCCGTGGTTCGAGGCGATGCGCACCGGCAATTTCGACGTTGTCGTCGAGGCCAATTGCAACGGCGTGGTGAACCCCGTGATGGACACGCAGAAATACCTGCCGAAGTCGGTGTTCGTGGAGAACTACGGTGGCTATGAAGACCCGGAAGTTGTCGATATTTACCAGAAGATGGTGCATACGACCGACCCTGCCGCGCAACGCGTGCTGATGCGCGCCTACGAGAAACGCGTGGTGGATACCGAGGCGTATGAGTTTCCCATGCTATGGTGGAACCGCATCGTGCCGCTGCGGTCCTATGTGAAGGGCTGGAAGATCGGCCCCAGTCACTACGTGAACCAGGATCTGGCCAATGTGTGGTTGGATCAATAGCGACCTCTCCCGCGCGGCGCGCGGGAGGGATCGAGGCGCGGGGAAGGTTTTGTAAAGCCATGTACCAATACATCGCCAAACGCGTCTTCCTGACGATCCCCACACTGCTCGGCGCGGCGGTGCTGGTGTTCGCGCTGATGCGGCTGATCCCCGGCGACATCTGCGTCGTGCGCCTCGGCTCGGGCGGCGGCAGCTTCGACCCAAGGGCGGTCGCGCTGTGCCACACCGAGATCGGCATGGACAAACCGGTCTACCTGCAGTTCCTGAATTTCGTCTGGGGATTCTGCCGCCTGGACTTCGGAATCTCCATGTGGTCCGGCAAACCGGTCGTTACCGAGATCGCCGCGCGTCTGCCGATCTCGATCGAGATCGCGCTGCTGGCCACCGCCGTCGCGATCAGCATCGCCATTCCGCTCGGCACCATCTCGGCGCTGAAGCAGAACACCTGGATCGATTACACGGTGCGGACCATCGCCATCGGCGGCATCGCCACGCCGTCGTTCTGGCTTGGCATCATCTCCATCCTGGTCGTGCTCGACGTCACCAGCGCCGTGTTCGGCCAGCCGTGGATGCCGCCGATCGACTATGTGCCGATCTGGAGGGATCCGTTGCGCAACCTGTCGATGGCGATCTTGCCGGCGGTCACCGTCGGCTACCGCTACGCCGCCGTCAGCATGCGCATGACGCGCTCCGCCATGCTGGAGGTGATGCGCGAGGACTATATCCGCACCGCGCGCGCCAAGGGGCTGATCGACAAGATCATCATCAATCGCCACGCTCTCAAAAACGCCCTGCTGCCCGTGGTAACTCTGCTCGGCATCGAGTTCGCCTTCCTGATAGGCGGTCTGGTCGTAACGGAACAGGTGTTTAATTTGAACGGGATCGGGCGGCTGTTCGTGCAGGCGGTGCAGAACCAGGACTATACATTGACTCAGGCACTGGTAATGCTCACCGTCACGGTCTTCGTACTGTGCAACCTTGCGGTCGATCTGCTGTACGCCTGGCTCGATCCACGCATCCGCTTTGGCTGACGGGAGGTCCCAGCATGTCCATTACCTTGCCCGGCGACGCGACGATTCCCGCCACCCAGGCCGACGATATCGAAGCGACCAACCGGTCCTTCCGACACTTGGCGATCGACTTCTGCCGCCGGCAACCGTTCGGTACGTTCGGCATGTTGATCGTGCTGATCATGGCGGTCACCGGCCTGTGCGCCGAGTGGATCGCGCCATACAGTCCCACCGCCAACGACTTCGGCGCGATGACGGAGGCGCCAAGCTGGCAGCACTGGCTCGGCACCGACCAGTTCGGCCGCGACCTGCTGTCGCGCATCATCTTCGGCGCGCGCACCGCGCTGATCGTCGGGCTGTCCTCGGCGTTCGTCGGCGGCTTTTCCGGCCTCGTGCTCGGCGTCGCCAGCGCCTATTTCGGCGGCCGGATCGACATGATCTTCCAACGCATCTTCGACGTGGTGATGGCGTTTCCGCTGATCATCATGGCGCTCGCCGTGGTGTCGATCTTCGGCACCGGCGTGCAGAACGTTATCATCGCCATCACCATCCCGTTGATCCCACGCTGCGCCCGTGTGGTACGCTCCAGTGCGCTGCCGATTCGCGAGGTTGCCTATGTCGATGCGGCACGCGCCTGCGGCTATAGCCATGCGCGCATCATCCTGCGGCACATGATTCCGAACGTGATGGCGCCGTTCCTCATCATGCTCACCGCCTTCGTCGGCCAGGCGATCCTGGCGGAGGCGTCGCTGTCCTATCTCGGCCTCGGCGTGCAGGAGCCGGTGCCGGCCTGGGGCCTGATGTTGCAAGGCGGGGCGGAAGAATACGCCTCCACGGCGCCATGGATCGCGATCTTCCCGGGTGTCGCGATCATGCTGACGGTATTCGGTTTCAGCATCTTCGGCGACGCCTTGCGCGATGCGCTCGACCCCAAGCTGAGGGATCGGTAGGGCAGAGAAGCGCCGCGCATTCCGCCGCGTCCGGATAAACGCGCTGCCCGGTCATTGCGAGGAACGAAACGACGAGGCAATATCCCGCGCTGCGAGGTACACCTCTTCCGCGACGCGGGAGAGGTGTACCGCGCCAAGCGAGGGATTGTGTCGTCGCTGCGCTTCTCGCAATGACAGTAAGACCGAAGGAAACCATGCATGTCCCTGCCGCTCGGCAACTTGCCAGACTCGCGCTATCCTGATCCACACATCGAGCGGCTGGATCCGCGCTTCACCTACCGGCAGGGCAACGCAGCGGTCGAACGCATCGCGACCGGCTTCCGCTGGGCCGAAGGACCGGCCTACTTCCGTGACGGCGGCTACCTGTTGTTCAGCGACATCCCGAACAACCGGATCATGCGCTGGCTGGAGGAAGACGGCCATCTGTCGGTGTTTTGCGCCCCGTCGAACTACAGCAACGGCAACACGCGCGACCGCGAGGGCCGGCTGGTCACCTGCGAGCATGACACGCGCCGCGTGACCCGCACCGAACTCGACGGCCGTATCACCGTATTGCTCGACCGTTACGATAACAAACCGCTGAACGCGCCGAACGACGTGGTCGTGGCGAGTGATGGGGCCGTATGGTTCACCGACCCGGGCTACGGCATCGACGGCCCGTACGAAGGCCACAAGGCGCAAGCCGAGCTGCCGTGCAACGTCTATCGGCTGGACCCGGCCACTGGCGCCGCGACGGTGGTCGCCGGCGACTTCGTGCGGCCAAACGGGCTATGTTTTTCGCCTGACGAATCCCTGCTCTACATCGTCGACAGCGGCGTCTCGCACGGCGGCCCGGCGCATATCCGGGTGTTCCAGGTCGACGGCAGCAGGCTGCACAACGGTCGCGTGTTCGCCGACTTCAAGCCCGGCATGACGGACGGCATACGCTGCGACGTGGATGGCAACGTGTGGTGCAGCATGGGTTGGGGCGATCCTGCCGAGGATGGCGTGCGTTGCTATGCTCCCAACGGCGACCTGATCGGCAAGATCCACCTGCCGGAAGCCTGCGCCAACCTGTGTTTCGGCGGCCGCAAGAAGGACCGCCTGTTCATGTGCGCCAGCACCTCGGTCTATGCGCTTTACGTGAACGACCAGGGCGCTTTGCGGCCCTGAGACGCGTCCCTCGTCGTGGCGGGCAACGGCCCGCCATGCACGACTTTGCCGCTCGCAACAGGAAAAGGCGTGGATGGCCCGCCGCCGCGAGCCATGACGATGCGGCGGCCGTCGGTGCGCCACCCGCGGGCACCGTACCCCGACCGCCTCACGCGGCTTGTGCCACCGGCAGCAGTTCCGCCACGACCCGACGCGCCTCGGCCAACCCGCGCGCCGCGGTGTCCGGGTCGATGGCCAGCCCTTCAGCATGCACGAACGTCACGTCGGTGATGCCGAGGAAGCCGAGAATTGCCCGCAGATACGGCGCTTGGAAATCCAACGCCATCGCCGGGCTGTCCGCGCGGTAGAAGCCGCCACGGGCCGTCGTCACGAACACCGTCTTGTTGCGCAGCAAGCCTTCCGGACCATTCGCCGTGTAGCGGAAGGTCCGGCCGGCGCGGGCGATGTGATCGAGCCACGCCTTCAGCGTCGAGGAAATTGTGAAATTGTACATCGGCGCGGCGATCACGATGACGTCCGCCGCTTCAACTTCCGCGATCAGCGCATCCGCGAACGTCGCCGCCGCCTGCTGTTCCGCCGAGCGGGACTCGGCCGGTGTCGCTACCGCGGTCAGCATCGCCTGCGTCAGATGCGGCATGGTGTCCGCGGACAACACGCGCTCCACCACCGTGGTACCGGGATGCGCGCGACGCCAGGCCGCAACGAATTCGCCGCCGATCAGGCGCGACTTCGACGCTTCGGCGAACAGGCTCGAGGTGACGAACAACAGGCGATGCATGGAACCCTCCGAAATTGTCAGCGATCAGGCCCCGGTTATTTGGTGGATTGCATCGATCGGTCCAATCGGCCAAATTTCGATCGTATCCATCGGTTAGACCGATACATGCTCGACCGGTTGACCCTCGATCAGCTCCGCATCCTGGTGGCCGTGGCGGACTCCGGCAGCTTTTCCGCTGCGGCGCGGCGGCTCGGACGGGTGCAGTCGGCCATCAGCCAATCGGTGCAGTCGCTGGAAGCCACATTGCGGGTCAGCCTGTTCGACCGCGGCGCCAAGACGCCCGTGCTGACCGAGGCCGGCCGCGTGCTGCTGGACGATGCGCGGCATCTGCTGCGCGGGGTGGAGACGCTGCGGGCGCGGGCCGAGACCATCGCCGCCGACGTCGAGCCGGACCTGACCCTGGCGGTCGACCCGGTGTTTCCCAATCCGGTGCTGATGGCCAGCCTGCGCGCCCTGCGCGACGCCTTTCCGCATCTGCCGGTGACGCTATTCACCGAGGGGCTCGGCGGCGCCGAGCAGCGCCTGCGTGAAGGCTCGGCGCGGCTGGGGATATTTCCACCGCTGCCGAATGCGGCGGCCGACCTGGAGATGCGATTCCTTACCGGCATCCCGGCGCTACCGGTGGTCGCGGCTGGCCATCCGCTCGCCCGCGAATCCGAGCCGCTGTCCCGCGAAGTGCTGGAGCGCCATCTTCAGCTCGTCCTTACCGACCGCACGCCGCTGAGCGCCGGGTTCAGCGGCAGCGTCATCAGCGCGCAGATCTGGCGCTTTGCCGACCAGGGCAGCCGGCTGGAATACCTGCTCGGCGGCTTCGGCTGGTGCAACATGCCGCGCCACCTAGTGGACCGGCATATTGCGGCGGGGCGGCTGAAACGCCTGGATATCGCGGAACAGCGCGGTCTCGGCTTCAGCTTTGCGGTGCATGTCGTGCACCTGCGCGGCCGTCCACCGGGCCGCGCCGGCCAATGGCTCGTCCAGGACCTCTCGCACCGGCTGCATAGCGACGCGACCACGCCAACGTGAACCGGTGACGCGGGGCAATCGCATTTGGGGTCCTCCGCTGCGACCGTCCTCGCGTCATGGCGCGCGAAGGTGCGCCATCCACGACTATGGCGCATCCTCCCGCAGGAAAGTTGTGGATGGCGGGCCTTCGCGCAGCATGACGGATGGACCGGTGCGGCCGAATGCGATCGCCCTGAGCAGTGATACGGGCTGACGCCTCGCTTCGCATCTGCTAGACGCGCGCTCCCCATCTCGGGCAGCGGATTCGCGGAGGTATGGACTTGCTTGACATCAAACAACAACCGAATCGTCGCGCAGCGTGGGTCGCACTCGCGCTGGTCGGCGCGGTGTTGCAAGGCTGCGCGGAGAAGCCGCCATCGCCACCGCCGGCGCAGTCTCACGCGCGGCTGTTCGCCTCCGACTTCGAAGGTGGCGCAAGGAATTGCGACGTGCCGAAACTCAAGCTGGATGCCGGCAAGGAATTCTCGGCCAGCATGCAAGTGGGCAATGACGGCGGCTGGTGCGGCATCACCGTGACGCAGGGCGGCAAGCCGTATGATGCGGGGCTGCTGACCCAGGCGCCCGAGCATGGCTCGGTGTATATCCACCCGGTCGGCGACGACACGCGCATCGACTACACGCCGGAACCCGGCTTCAGCGGTGCCGATTCGTTCGTTGTCAAGCTGCTGCCGGGCAGTCCGGTGCTCCGCGTGAATGTGACCGTGGCGCCGCATTAGGCAACGGGGATCGGGCGAGCCGATCACCCTCGTCGCCTCGCACCTCGACCTCTCCCGCTTTGGCGGGAGGGGTCGTTCAGTGATGCTTGCTGGCGACGCGGCGGGGCGGTTCGGCCTGCGCAGTTTCCTCGGCGCACACGTCCAGCGACGCCGGAACCAGGTTCTGGCCTGCCGCGAACGGCGGCAGTTCGCCGGCGTCTTGCAGCGCCATCACCCCCTGAAAGATCATCGCATTATGCGGGCAGAAATCGCTGCCCAGCTTGGTCCCAGCGCTCGACTGCGCATTCGCCAGGTCGGTGACGAAGCGATCATGCTCGCTCTGCGCGCGCTTGCCGAATTTCCGCTTGAACCAGGCGTCGATGTCCCGCTCGTTGGCCTGCAATTCCGGCCGGTAGCGCGTGATGAAGGCGTTGTACTGCGTGTCGTCGGCACATCCCGTCGCCAGAACCATCATTTCGCTGCGCAGCGCCTGCACGTCGAACGCTGCCCGCTCGGCCGGCGACATACAGTGCAATTGCGCCGCCGCCGGCTGGCAGATCAGCGTGCCGACGACGGCAAGGCTCACGATAGTACGGCGCATAGGCGTCTCCCCGTTGGTCAGGCGGCTCTGTATCCGGCATAAGGCCCGTGTCGGGCAAGCGGCGTTTCATCGCATCCCCCGGCTGACGCCGTCGGCCGGGTTTGCTAGAGCCGGCAGACACAGCAGGGGCCCCGGGAGCGTGGCACGCGGCGAGCGCATCGCGATCGGCAGCATCGGCATCGGCTGTCTGGTGCTGGGCCTGAAGGGCGCCGCCTGGTGGGTCACCGGCAGCGTGGCGCTGTATTCCGATGCGTTGGAAAGCACGGTGAACGTCGCGGCCAGCCTGCTGGCCCTCGGCGCGCTGCACTTCGCCGCCATCCCGGCCGACGCCAACCACCCCTATGGCCATGATAAGGCCGAGTTTTTCGCCGCCGTCATCGAGGGCGTGCTGATCGTCATCGCCGCCCTGTCGATCTTCGACCAGGCCTGGAATACCTGGCGCAATCCGCACCCCCTCGACATGCCGGTCGAGGGCATCGGCCTGAACGCCATCGCCACCCTGCTCAACGGTGCCTGGTCGTTCCTGCTGCTGCGCACCGGCCGGGTTCTGCGCTCCCCGGTGCTGGAGGCCGACGGCCGGCACCTGCTGGCCGACGTGGTCACCTCGGTCGGCATCGCGCTCGGCGTCACCCTGGCCGTGGTAACCGGCCGCGTGGTGCTCGATCCGCTGCTGGCGGTGGCGACCGGCGTCTATGTGCTGTGGTCCGGCATGGCGATGATTTTCAGCTCCGTGGGGGGGCTGATGGACGCCGCGCCGGAGCCGGCGGTGATCGCCCGCATCCGCGAACTGGTGGCCGAAAGCGCCGTCGGAGCGCTGGAAGCGCACGATCTGCGCACCCGCCATGCCGGCCGGCTGACCTTCCTGGAGTTCCACCTCGTCGTTCCCGGCAGCATGACGGTTGCCGAGTCGCACGCGATCTGCGACCGCATCGAGGAGACGCTACAGCGGGAGATGGAACAGCTTGTCGTGACCATCCATGTCGAGCCGCCGGAGAAGGCGAAGCACCACGGCGTGCCGGTGCTGTGACGGTGGCGTCGCGAGTGATCGCCGCGTGGCAGAATCCTCCCCCTCCCCTCGTGGGAGGGGGCTGGGGGGAGGGGTGCGTACAACCGCTGATCTCGGTCGTTCGCACCCCTCCCCCCAGCCCCCTCCCACGAGGGGAGGGGGAGGATTCTGCCACGGTCGCCCGGTATGGCGACAGAGGCGTCGGCCGTGACAGGCGCCGATTCCGGGCTGCCATAGCCGCCATCGCCGGCGTTGCACTGCTGGCAGCCCCTGGCTGGGGGGCGAAGCGCGTGGTTTCGCTTAACCTGTGCAGCGACCAGATGCTGGTGCTGCTGGCACCGGAGCAGGTGGCCGCGCTGTCGCCCCTGGCGCGCGACCCTACCCTGTCGTTCGTTGCCACGCGGGCCACCGCTTTGCCGGTGGTTCGGGGTTCCGCCGAGGCAGTGCTGCGGTTGCACCCCGACCTGGTCCTGGCCGGAGGCTTCGGCGCGCAGACCACCGTGGCGCTGCTGGCGCAGGAGGGAGTGCCGGTATGGCGGCTCGACCTGCCGCAGGATTTTGCGGCGATTCGCGCGCAGACGACGCGGCTTGCCGAACGGCTGGGCGTACCGGAACGCGGGGCTGTGCTGATCGCGGCGATGGATGCAACCTTGCGTTTGGTGCGGCCACCCGCGCACCGGATCACGGCCATCGCCTGGGAACCACGCGGCTATACCGCGGGTCCAGGCTCGCTGATGGACGCGGTGCTGCGTGCCGCCGGTCTCGCCAACGCCGCCGACGGAAGCCGGATGGGGTTGGAGGCGCTGTTGCGCCACCCGCCCGACCTGCTGGTGGTGCCGCTGTCGCCGGGCTATCCGTCGCTCGCCACGGATTTGCTCGACAGCCCCGCGGTCGCTGCGATCCCGAGGCGAGCACTGCCGCCGCCGCTCACCATCTGTGCCGGCCCGTTCACTGCTCAGGCGGTCGCCATGTTGGCGCGATGAGGGGAACAGATCTGGAGGGGAACGGTTCTCCCCGTATTGCCCCCACGCGCCCAATTCTCCCCGGTTCTCCAACTCTTCCGGCTCCGCCGATCCTCCCGACGCTCTCGACACCCCGGACTCTTGCCACCTTGACGCTCCTGCTTGCCGGCCTGCTGCTCGCGTCTCTGCTGGTCGGCGACGGGACCCTGGCGCTGCCGGACCGGCTGATCCTGTCGCAGATTCGTCTGCCTCGGACGCTGCTGGCGGCGCTGGTCGGCGGCGGCCTCGGCCTGTCCGGTGCAGTGCTGCAAGGCGCGTTGTGCAATCCCCTGGCCGATCCCGGATTGCTCGGCATAACCGGCACGGCCGGACTGGGTGCGGCGGTGGTGTTCTATTGGGGCCTGGCGGCGCAGTTCGCGCCGGCACTGCCGCTCGGCGGCTTGGCGGGCGCCGCGGTCGGCGCCTTCTGCCTGCTGGCTTTTGCCGGGCGAGCGCCCTCCGGACCATCGCTGATCCTTGCCGGGGTCGCGGTATCGGCGCTGGCGGCATCGCTGCTGGCCTTGGCGCTGAGCCTGGCGCCGAACCCCTTCGCCCTGGCGGAGATCACCTTCTGGTTGCTGGGCGGACTGACCGACCGGTCGCTCCTGCACGTGGCGTTGGCAGCGCCGCCGATCCTGCTGGGGACGGCAATCCTGCTGCGGCTGGGCCCCGGGTTGGACGCGCTCAGCCTCGGCGAGGAAACCGCCGCCAGCCTGGGGGTTCCGGTCGGGCGCACGCTGCGGCTCGCTGCGGCGGGAACGGCACTCGCGGCCGGCGCCGGTGCGGCGGTGGCGGGTGGCATCGGTTTCGTCGGCCTCGTGGTGCCACACCTGCTGCGCCCGTCGCTCGGCGAGCGGCCTGCGGCGTTGCTGCCCGCGTCCTTCCTTGCCGGCGCCGCACTGCTGCTGGCGGCGGACCTGCTGGTGCGGCTGGCACCGCTGGTGCTGCCCGTGTCGCAACCGCTGCCGGTGGGCGTGCTGACCGCCCTGCTTGGCGCGCCGTTCGTGATCGCGATCGCCCGAAAAGCACCTCTCCCGTGAAACCGGAGAGGTCAAGACCCGACAGCGGCGAGAGTGAGGGCGATCGGGGCGCCCCGCTGCCCCTGGTCGCCTCGCCGCCCGAGAGTGCTGCGTGCCGACCCGACAACCGTCGCCCCGATCGTGTCTCGCCCCCTGGCTCGAGCGCTGGGGGGCATGCCTCTGCCGCGCGCAGCGCGGGAGAGGTTTCCCTCGCCTCCCCCACCATCTCGCTGCGCGACCGCCCGGTCCTGCACGACATCGACCTGACTATCCGCCCCGGCGAACTGGTCGCCGTCTGCGGCCCGAACGGCGCCGGCAAGTCCACGCTGCTGCGTGCACTGGCCGGTCTGCTGCCCGGCACACCGCCGCGTGATCCGCGTCGCGTGGCCTACTTGCCGCAGGGCGCGCGCTGCGCCTGGGGGCTGACGGTCGCGCAGGTGGCGGCGCTGGGCCGCATCCCGCACCATGATTCGGCGCAGGCCCCGGTAACACATGCGTTGCAGAGCTGCGGTATCCTGGCATTGCGCGATCGGCGGGTGGACCGCATTTCCGGCGGTGAGGCCCGCCGCGCCATGCTGGCCCGCGCCTTTGCCACGGAGCCCGACGTGTTCCTGCTGGACGAACCGACCGCCGACCTGGACCCCGCTGCCGCCCACAGCGTCATGCGCCTGCTGCGTGACACCGCCGAGGCCGGCCGCGCCGTGGTGGTGGTGCAGCATGCCATCGACCTGGCGATCCGCTTCGCCCACCGCGTGGTCGTCCTGCAATCCGGCCGCATGACCGCGGACCTGCCGGTGCGCGACGCCCTGCCCGCCGCTGCCGCGGCGTTCGGTCTGCCCTTCGGCCTCGATTCCGAACCCCGTTTGCTGCCGCCCGATGACCGCGTCACTCGGCCTTGAGCGACCTGCCGTGGCGGCGCCGGCGCGGCGCCGGGTCCGGTGGCGGCGCCGCATGGGCCCTGCGGCATTGGTGTCGCTGGGCTTGCACGTCGCGCTGATCGGGGCGGCGGTGCTCTGGATGCAGCGGTCCGCACCGGTCGTCCTGGTGCCGGAGAATGATCCGGCGACGGTGCAGCTTGTGATGTCGCCGCCCGGCGGGGAGACGCCGCCCGCCGCGGCGCCGCAGCCAGAGAAGCCGCCGGCGCCGGAGTCTCCCCAGACCGCCGCGGCCACGCCGCAGGCACCTCCCGCCGCTGCGAGCACGACCGAGGACGCGCCGCCGCCGGCCGCGGCGCCACCGCCGCCCGCGCCGCCAGCCCCCAGGGCGGCGGACAACAAGCTGACCTTCGATTTCGCTGCGGCGGAGAGCGACACCAACGCGCTGGTCACCGGTGACCTGATGGTGCCCGCGAGCCCGGACGTGAAGTTCCACAACCGCAAGCCGAGCTATCCGAACGAGGCGGTTTTTCGGGGTGAGCAGGGCGCAGTGGTGCTGCTGATCCATGTGTCGCCGGAGGGGTTGGTCAGCGGCGTGGACGTGGTCCAAAGCTCGGGATTTGCCGCGCTCGACCGTGCCGCGCGCGATGCCGTGCTGACCTGGCACTTCCTGCCTTCGGTGAAGGACGGCCAGCCGGTGCCGGACGAGGTGCCGCTGCGCTTCGTCTTCGCGCTGGACTGACGCCAACGGACATCTCTCCCGCCTGCGGCGGGAAAGCTCGTAAGCGCGACGGCGCACAAGGGTGAGGGGCGAACCGCACGGACCGCCCGCGCGTCACGCCCCTCACCCTCGCCGGTCACGCGTCTCGACCTCTCCCACGCGCAGCGCGGGAGAGGTGGACTCAAGCCCAGTGACCCTCCAGCCAGACCCAGCCGCCGCTGGGTTGCTGCGCCCATCGGCCAGGAACCCAGGTGGCCGCGCCGGACGGGGCGGCCACGTATTGGCCGCCGACCCAGACCCAGGGATTCCCGACCATCCCGGTGTAGTTCCAATGCCCGGGCTGCCAGACCTCGGGCCCGCCGCTTGGTGGCGGTGGCGGCACCAACTCGGCATGCGGCGGCGGGGGCGGCATGGGCGCCACCGTGGGTGCGATCTGCACCTGCGGTGGCGGCTGCACGATCACCTGGGTGGTTTGCGGCGGCGGCGAGCCGCCACAGGCGGCAAGCGTCAACAGCCCCGGCAATACCAGCCAGGCGCTATGCGAGCGGATCATCATGCTCTCCTGCTCAGCTCCGCCAATGGCCACCGACCCAGATATAGCCGCCGGTGGATTCCTGCGCCCAATGGCCGGGCTCCCATACCGCGGTCGGCTGCGGGCGCTGCACGTAGTGGCCCTCGGTCCAGTCCCAGGTGGTGCCGTTCCAGGCCCAATGGCCGGCCTCCCAGGTCATCATCTGCGGTTGCTGGCTGGGCGGCGGCGGAATGGTTTCCACCCGCGGCGGCGGCGGCGCGGTGGGCGCGATGATCACGGTCGAGGTTTGCGCGGAGGCCGGCACGACTGCGCCCCCCACGGCCAGGGCGACCAGCGCCGGCACGGCAAGTTGTGTCAGGGTCCGGACAGACATGGTTCATCTCCTTTCGGATCACTCACCAGAAACAGCCAGGCAGTGCCAAACGCGTGATTTGGTTCGGCTGCACAACAGGGTTCCGATCAATTGGGGCGCGACTGGGGTGCATCCAGCGACCGGCGTTTCACAAGCCATTGAGACCCCGACCGAGACCTGCACCGTTCACGCGAACGGGACTGACAGGGAGATACTTGACTCCGTCAACCTGTCTGGCTCACGCTCCGGCCATGGTTGACCTCGCCCCTTGCCCCACGCTCGAGTCCCGCATTGCCGCCATCCGCCGGTTCAGCCGCTTCTACACGACCGTCATCGGCGCCTTGCAGGAAGGCCTGCTGGAGAGCCGGTTCTCCCTGACCGAGGCGCGCGTGCTGTTCGAACTGGCCAATCGCCAGGGCGCCACCGCCAGCGCGCTCGGCCGCGAGTTGGGGCTGGACGCCGGCTACCTCAGCCGCATCCTGCAACGCTTCGAGCAGGAACGCCTGCTGGAGCGGTCGATTTCCGAGGCCGACCGGCGGCAGAGCGTGCTGGCACTGACCGATGCCGGGCACGCTGCCTTCGCCCCGCTGGACGCGCGGTCGCGCGAGGAAGTCGGCGCCTTGCTCGCCACGCTGCCCGAACAGGCCCAGGCGGAGGTGGTGGGGGCGATGGCGCGGATCGAGGCGTTGCTGGGCGCCGTGCCGGCCGCGCCGTGGCGGCTGCGTGACCCGCAACCGGGCGATATCGGCTGGGTGGTGGCGCGGCACGGCGCGCTCTACGCCCGGGAATATGGGTTCGATGCCCGGTTCGAAGCCCTGGTGGCGCGGGTGGCCGGGGCCTTCCTCGCCAGCCATGACCCGGCGCGCGAGCGGTGCTGGATCGCCGACCGCGACGGCGTGAACCTGGGGTCGGTGTTCCTGGTGCGGGTGGACGACGACCTCGCCAGGCTACGGCTGCTGCTGGTCGAGCCGGCGGCGCGCGGGCTGGGCGTCGGCAAGCAGCTGGTGGCGGCGTGCATCGCGTTCGCCCGCGCCGCCGGCTACCGGCGGATCACGCTGTGGACCAACGACGTGCTGCTGGCGGCGCGCGGGATCTACCAGGCGGCCGGCTTTCGGTTGGTGGCGAGCAAGCCGCACAGCGACTTCGGGCCGCCATGCGTCGGCGAGGACTGGGAGCTTGGGCTGTAGCGGCCGCGTTGAAGATTGACTCTCCGTTTAGGAACCGGCCGGGAACAATCGAATCGGCCGGTGATTGCGGACGGCCTGTCATTGCGCGACACCACCTGCAGCCCGTCATTGCGAGCGCAGCGAAGCAATCTCCCGCGTTCCGTGCACCGGCTCGTCACGCGGGAGATTGCTTCGCTGCGCTCGCAATGACGGGCTGCACGCTATCAGGCGCGGTTTTTCCCGGACGGACACTTAGCCGCACCGGCTGCCCCGACCGTCCTGGCCGGTGCCGTGCGTCAATTATTCCAGGCACGCTCCGCGGCGACAGTTTTGCCGATCCTACGCCGCATCGCCGGTAGCGATTGACCACGTCACGACCGACCCACACACTCCGCCGACAGAACGTATGGGACGGCCATGAAAGTCTTCGTCTTCGACCTGCTGGCGTATGGCGAGCAGCTTGATCACCTGAAGGTCGGCAACGAACTGCCGTACCCGCTGTCCTCGCAACATTTCAAGTCGGACGTCGCGGTGCGTACCTATGCCGAGCACCTCGACGCCTGGGAAGAGATCGACCGGCTCGGCTACGACGGCCTGGGCTTCAACGAACATCATTGTTCGCCGTACGGCCTGATGAACTCGCCGAACCTGATGGCCGCTTCCGCCGCGCAGCGCACCAAGCAGGTGAAGCTGTTGATCTACGGCAACCTGCTGCCGCTGCACGAGCCGCTGCGCCTGGCGGAAGAACTGGCGATGCTCGACTGCCTGTCGAACGGCCGGCTGATCTCCGGTTTCGCCCGCGGCATTCCGCGCGAATACCAGGTGCACAACGTTTCCCTGGCGGAATCGCGCGCCCGCTTCGAGGAGGCCTACGACATCGTCACCCGTGCCTGGACCGAGGACGTGTTCTCCTACCAGGGCAAGTTCTGGTCGTATCGCGACGTGGCATTGTGGCCACGCCCGGTGCAACGCCCGCATCCGGAGATCTGGGTGCCCGTGGTCGGCAGCAAGGAATCCATCGAGTTCGCCGCGCGGCACAACATCCGCATCACCCCCGGCCTGGCGCCCGGCGGCTTGCAGGACGACATCATCCGCTACTACGCGAAGTGCCTGGCGGCGAGCGGCCATACGATCACGCCCGACCATCTGTCGCTCGGGCTGTCGGTCTATGTCGCCGACAGCAAGGCGCAGGCGGTGAAGGAATGCGGACCGTACCTGCTGTATTTCAACCGCACGCTGTTCAGCCACGGCAACTTCACCGAGACCAGCCTGCAACGGCAGTTCGGCTACACCTCCGACGCGTCCACCGACTACGTCCGTCCGGAGAATCTGCATGCCGCGCAGCACGCCCGCGAGGATTTTCGCAACATGACGATGGAGGGTGTCGCGCGCCTGGCCGAACGCCTGCCCTGGGGCACGCCGCAGGAGGTAGCGCAGCGCATCATCGCGCTGGGAGATCATACCGGCGCCAACACGGTGCAGCTCGGTTTCAACCGCGGCGCCATGCCGCAGGAGATGTTCCTGGAGCAGATCCGGCGTTTCGCGCGCGACGTGCTGCCGATCGTGCAGGCGCACCAGGTCAAGCGCGTGCCGGCCGCCGAGGCGGTGACGGCGTAAGGCACGACGACAAAGGGCATAAGAGACTCCCTCCCCCCTTGTGGGGGAGGGTTGGGGAGAGGGGGGTCGAACCACATCGGCCATCGCGGTTCGGCCCCCCCTCCCCGACCCTCCCCCGCAAGGGGGGAGGGAGTAGCAAGCAAAGGGGAGACACAGCATGCCGGCACTGCCGCTTTCCGCGACCGAGGCCGCGCTGGAGAACCAGCGGTTCGGCGGATTGCAGCTCAAGGTCGCCTTGCTGTGCGGCCTGACGCAGGCGTTCGACGGTTACGACCTGAATGCGATCGGCATGGCCGCGCCCGCGTTGTCGCACGCATGGAATGTACCGCCCGCCGCATTTGCTTCCGCGTTTGTCATGTCGAGCGTCGGCATCATGGTGGGTGCCCTGTCGGCCGGGCCGGCCGGCGACCGGCTGGGGCGCAAGCCGGTCATCATCACCGGCCTGTTGTTCATCGGCCTGTTTTCACTCGCCAGCACCTTTGCCGGATCGCTGCCGACGCTGACCGTGCTGCGCTTTTTCACCGGCATCGGCATCGGCGCGCTGATGCCGGCCACGGTGGCGCTGTCGTCGGACTACGCACCGGAACGCATGCGCGCGGTCGTCATCATGCTGGTGTTTGTCGGCAATCCGATCGGCGGCTTCCTCGGCGGTCAGTTGATCGCGATGATGCTGCCGAGCTTCGGCTGGACGTCGATTTTCGTCGTCGGTGGCGTACTGCCGCTGGCGCTGATCCCGGTCCAATTGCTCTGGCTGCCCGAATCACCGCGCTTTCTGCTCCGCCGCGGCCGCTTCTCGCCACGCGAGCAACGCCTGTTCCGCACGTTGAACGTCGAACCGGCCGCACGCGGCCACGCCGTGGACGTCGCCACCGGCAATCCGGTCGCCGGCCTGTTCCGTGACGGCCTGGCGCCGACCACACTGCTGGTGTGGGTGCTGTTCTTCGCCAATCTGCTGAGCATGTTCCTGATCAGTTATTGGCTGCCGACCGTGCTGCATCTGTCGGGCTTCTCGCCGGCCGGCGCCGTATTCGCCGCCAGCATGCAGGCCGCGGGAGGCATCATCGGCACGTTGATGCTGGGCGCACTCAGTCTGCGCTTCGGTGCCTCGCGGGTGATTGCGGTCAGCCTGGCCAGCGGCGTGCTGATGATCGGCGCGGTCGGCCTGCTGACCATGCCGTATCTCCTGCTGCTGGCGGCGATCTTCTGCATGGGAAGCTGCACGGTCGGCAGCCAGACCGCGGCGAACGGCATGGTGGCGGCGCTGTACCCGGCCCGCGTTCGCACCACCGGCATGGGTTGGGCGCTCGGCATCGGGCGGCTGGGCGGCATCAGCGGTCCGGCGCTCGGCGGCCTGTTGCTCGGCCTGGGTTGGCCGCCACGCCAGATTCTGCTCTGCGCCTGCGCCACCGCGCTGATCGCCACGGCCTGCACCCTGCTGTTGCGGCTGCGCGTGCAGCGGCGCACGCCGGAACTGATCCTGGGGCGGACGTGACACAGTTGTTACGCTGTACGGAGGTGTGGCATGCAGGACATCGCTGGCAAGGTCGCATTCGTCACCGGCGCCGCGAACGGCATCGGGCTTGGCATCTGCCGGGCGTTGGCGCGTGCCGGCGCGCATGTCGCCCTCGCTGACATCCAGCCCGAGCCGCTGGAACGCGCGCGGTCGGAAATCGCCGCGCTGGGCGTGCGTGCGATTGCGCTGCCACTGGACGTGTCGGACGCCGACGCCGTCGCGCGCGCGGCCGACTCCGTGGAGGCGGCGTTCGGCAACGTGCACATCGTCTGCAACAACGCCGGTATCTCGCTGGGTAATGTCAGTCTGCTGGAGATGACGCCGGCCCAGTGGAACTGGATCTTCGGGGTCAACCTGTTCGGCGTGGTCAACGGCGTGCAGGTTTTCGTGCCACGCATCCGGCGGCACGGCGAGGGCGGACACATCGTCAACACCGCCTCGATGGCCGGGCTGCAAGTACATCCCGCAATCCCCGGGATCGGCGCCTACGCCATGACAAAGCACGGCGTGATCGCCTTGTCCGAGGCGCTGGCGATGGAACTGCAAGGCAGTGGCATCGGGCTTTCGGTGCTGTGTCCGGCGCAGGTAGACACGACGCTGTACGACTCGGGCCAGCGTCGCCCCGAGCGTTTCGGCGGCAGCTACCAACGGTCCGATCTCGACGCGGCGCGCAAGCGCTCGGCGGCCGGGCTGTCCGCGGATGCGGTTGGCGAGCATGTGGTGCACGCCATTCGCCACGACGAATATTTTATCTTCACCCATCCGGAGGCGCGCACCCGGGTCGAGGAAAGGCACGCGCGGATGCAGGCCGGGTTCGACGCGGCCGCACGCTATACCGCGACGCGGCGATAGGGGGCGAAGCAATGCGCCGCAGCATCGTCAGCCTGGTCGCCGGAATTGTGTTGCTGGCATTTCCCGCCGCGGCGCAGCGCACGCTGACCATCGGCGTCGGCGGGGCGTTCAGCTCGATGGACCCGCATTATTTCAACCTCGGCCCGAACAACGTGCTGACCAGCTACGTGTTCGAGCCACTCGCGCGGTTCAACCCGAAGTTCCAGCCGGAGCCGTCGCTTGCGGAATCGTGGAAGGCGATCGACGCCACCACGTGGGAATTCAGGCTGCGTCCGGGGGTGACGTTCACCGACGGCACGCCGTTCACCGCGGGCGACGTGGTGTTCACCTTCGGGCGAATCCCGACCGTGCTGAACAGCCCGTCCAGCTTCAACTTCGCGGTGAAGCCGATCAAGCAGATCGAGGTGGTGGACGACCGCACGATCCGCCTGCACACCGCGGCACCGTCGCCGCTGCTGCCGTTCAACATGTGCACGGTACGCATCGTCAGCCGCAAGCACGGCGAGGGCGCGCGCAACGCGGCGCTACAGGCGGGCGACGTGGACGTGATCGACCAGGTGCCGACGCACGATGTTGCCGACCTGCGGAACAACCCGAAACTGTCGGTGGTGTCGGCGCCGGGTCAGCGC
>Ga0181530_10000139_pt1 | contig 88866 bp, 73 predicted proteins | sample PEATcosm2014_Bin_42_FD_119769 | JGI IMG/M metagenome (GOLD analysis project Ga0181530, IMG submission 119769) | Peatland microbial communities from MTU Mesocosm Facility, Houghton, MI, USA - PEATcosm2014_Bin10_60_metaG | ecosystem: Environmental > Terrestrial > Soil > Wetlands > Peat | place...
GCAACGGGAGTCCGGCCAGTTTGGCAGGACGCGTTCCGCGTGAGTGCGCACGACGCCCGCCGTTCTGCCTGATAGACTCCATTACTGCGTCACGCGCAACTGGAGGCACTATGTTGAATCGTGTATGTTCTGTTTTCGTGAAGCTGACCGTGGTGACCATGTTGGTTGTCACCGTGGGTGCAACTGGGTGCAGCAGCGGAGGCACGAGCGGGACTACTGGGGGCACGACTGGCACTACTGGAGGCACGACCAGCTTCGCGGGTGCGACCGGCACTACCGGAGGCAGCATTAGCACCATCGGCATTACGGGTGGAGGTGGCTTGATCGCCACCGGCGGCGCGACGTTCACCGGGGGCGTGAGTGGAACCGGGGGTGTCACTGCCACAGGAGGCACCCAGATCGTCACGGGAGGCACCACCGAGAGCGGCGGCGTTGCACGGACAGGCGGTTCACCGACGGCCGGAGGCACTGGCGGCGGAGGTGACGCGACCGGCGACGCCAACACCTCTGGCAGAACATCGTCGATCGGCGGAATGGCAACTGGTGGTGTGGGAGGCCCTGGCACGGGCGGCATCACGACCACCGGTGGCAACAGAGCGACGGGGGGGAGTGCATCAACCGGTGGCGTACTCGCCACGGGCGGTGTCAAGGGCGGGGCGACGAGCAACCGGGACGCTGGGGCCGACACTCCTGATGCCGCGATTGTCGATGCCGGCGCCCCGGATTCCCCGGCAGACGCTGGGCCTGGAGACGGCGGCACAGCATTCAGTTGTGGATCGAACACGTCTCCTCCTCCGAGTGTCGCGGTGGGTGGCGTCACCTACAACCTGAACTGGAGCGACGAGTTCAATGCCGCCACCCTCGATACCACTCACTGGAACTCCGCTGCGACCTGGTGCTGTGGCCAGGGCACGAACTTGCCTCAAAATGCCTACCTAAACGGCGGCTGCCTGGAACTCAAAGCCGGACAGTCCACGGGGGGAGGATACACATCCGGCTGGGTCGATACCCAGGGCAAATACACGTTCACGCGCGGCTATGTCGAGATCCGCGCGCGCCTCCCCAAGGGCCAGGGCATGTGGCCCGCGCTGTGGATGGACGAAGTTTCGGGCAACCCCGCCGCAGAGTTCGATATCATGGAGATGCTGGGGAACGACCCGACGACGATCTACCAGACCAACCACCTCTGGCCGAGCGGGGGTGGCGCAGGAACCCAGGTTCACCAGTGCACGTTCAAAGGGCCGGACTTCTCGGCCGGGTTTCACGTCTTCGGCTTCCAGATCCAGGCGACCCAGATCACCTGGTACGTTGACGGTGCGCAAACATGCACGACCAACCAGGGCGTCAACACCAATCCGGTGTACCTCATGCTGAACACCGCCGTCGGCGGTGTCGGCTCGTGGCCCGGAGCGCCCGACCAAAGCACGGTCTTTCCCAACTACCTGGACGTCGACTACGTCCGGGTCTACCAGTGACTGGCCACGCTGCCGTCACCCCACCGATGCTGCGGCTAGCACTTCAGTAGTGCCAGGAAGTAGGTGATGGGGGCTCGTAGATAGCGCCCTGATGACAGGGCGGCGAAGGACGCCTAGCGGCCTTCCAGATTCCCGCCCCCCATCCCAGAGTTGCCACCGGGGCCCGCAGCGTACAGGATAGGGTGATCTCCGCTGCTCGTTAAGGAGGCTCATCGTGCACGACCTGTGCTTCGGCTCGCGTTTCCACAAGACCCTCGGTTTGTTCTTGCTGGCGCTGGACGCGGGCTGCGGCCAGGCGGCGGTGCAAGCTGGCCCCACCCCAGGCTTGGAAGATGCCGGTACTGGGGTAGGCTCGAAAGACGCTGGCGCCACGCTCAACATCATCCCCTCCTCTGATGACGCTTCGATTGGGTCCGTCGACCTAGCGCCGCCCACGGACCTTCCGCCACCGCTGACCGACTTTCCATCCGCCCCCGTTCTCGACGGCGCGAACGTGCCCGCGAATGCGCCCGACCTGTTCACCAACACCACACCGCGAAACTGGGGAGCGCCTTGCATCGTGTCACCTGAGGCAAACACCTTGATGCCTATGAACTGGCTCCGGCCGCGCTTTGAATTCCTGCGTGCTGCCGACGAGAACCTGTTCGAGATTCAGTTAACGGTTGCGGGCTTCGCCCATCCCCTCCTCATCTACACCGCCGGAGAAACTGCGCACGCCTGGCATCAGGGCGACAGCACTTATGCGCTGGACGCCAACCTTTGGAATCAGCTTCGCAACTCGGTCACCGACCAGCCAATCACGGTGACGATTCGCGCCCTGACCCTGTCGTCGACTGGGACCGTACAAAACCCGCCTTCGCTGCCGGCGACCTCCAGCTTCACTGTGGCGCCGGTCGAGGCGCCGGGAAAGATCGTCTATTGGGCGCTCGCACAGGGGGGGGCCGGCTCGCTCAAGGGTTTCGGTATTGGAGAAGAGGGCGTGGAGGATGTGCTGCTCGTCGGCCAGGTGAAGGCCTCCACTCCGACGCTGGACAACTGCATCGGCTGCCACGCCGCCACACCGGATGGACTCGCCGTGGGGATGGTGCTCGGGTCAAACGGCGATACAACCTACTTTAACAGCATCGCCGACATCCAGGCGGGAACCGCTGGGAACACTCCCAGCTACGTCGATCCCGGCGCGCTGGCCACCCTGCGCACGACCAAGGGCGGCACGCCAGCCTTCTCGCTTGCCCACTGGGTGGATGGTGATCGCATCGTCATTACCAGCAGCGACAACAACGCCACTTCGGATGTGGGTAACCTCCACTGGCTGCAGCTTGACAGTGCGAACCAGCAGGGCGTGTTGGCACGCACCGGAGACAGCAACGCGGCGACCGAGCCCACGTTCAGCCACGATGGCCAGACCATCGCCTATGTATCGTCACCTGGCGCGAGCTCGGTCTACGATGGCCGTCTGACCAATGGTCCGGCGGACATCTATTCCATCCCTTACGGCAATCGACAGGGCGGCACGGCGACACCCATCGCCGGGGCCTCGGACCCGAACTACACCGAGTACTACCCGGCCTACTCTCCCGACGACGCCTTCATCGCCTTTACCCGCATGGCGGGCAATGGCAATTCGTACTCCAACTCGGCGGCGGAAGTCTTTCTTGTACCGGCTGCGGGCGGCGTAGCCCAGCGACTCGCGGCCAATGATGTGGCCGCGTGCCTGAGCGGTGTGCAAAGCCCCGGACTGACCAATGACTGGCCCAAGTGGTCCCCCCAAGCGACGTCCGCGAACGGCAAAACCTATTACTGGCTGACCTTCTCTTCCAAGCGCTCCGGGACCGCTCAGCTCTTCGTGACGGCGGTTGTGCTCGACAGTGGATCTCTGACGACCTATCCTGCAATGTACCTATGGAACCAGCCTCCTGGCGATTCCAACCACACGCCCTCCTGGGACAACTATCAAATCCCGCCCATCGTCATCCAGTAGTGCGCAACAAGAAGAGCGCACGCTGGAGAAGTTCACCTTCAGCATCCGGCAATCCTTGAACGAAAACGCCTTTCCAAACAGAGCGACTACGACGGCAATGAGGGCTTACCAAGCAAAGCGGGTTGCACGTCAGAAACCTCATCTTTCGCCTCAACCGCATGCCCATGGACCACGTACTCGCCGCTGTCGTCCCTCTGGCCAGGTGACGCGGCCGCGGCCTGCCTTGCCAGTTCAATAAAACGCTGCTGGCTGCGCCGCGGTGGATCGCCATTTTCGGGGTGCACACGTCGATAGGTTCCGTCGGGCAACAACATGCGCGCCTTCACGTTGTCCTCGCGGCTGATGGCCAAGATCTCGTCGATCAATCGGTTGCGCAGTGATTCGTCGTCGATCGGAAACATGACCTCGACCCGGCGAACGAAGTTGCGCGGCATCCAGTCGGCCGAGGAGAGATACACCTCACGCCGGCCGCCGGCATGAAAGTGGAAGATGCGGGCGTGTTCCAGGTAGCGGTCGACCACGCTCAGCACGCGGATGTTCTCGCTCATGCCGGGAATTCCGGGCCGCAGACAGCAGATCCCGCGCACCAGCAGATCGATCGACACCCCGCTCTGCGACGCGCGATACAGGGCGCGGATCACCTCGGGGTCGACCAGGGCGTTCATCTTGGCCACGATGCGCCCGGAACGGCCGTACATGCGTTCGCGCTCGATGAGTTCGATGATCCGCTCGGCCAGGCCCAATGGCGCCACGGTGAAACGCTTCCACGAGGGCGGAGCGGAATATCCAGTCAGTAGATTGAACATGGCCCCGGCGTCGTCGGCAAATGCCTCGCGCGCCGTGAACAGCGAGATGTCCCCGTAGGTGCGGGCGGTGAGCGGATTGTAGTTTCCCGTCGACAGGTGCACGTAGCGACGGATGGCGTCGCCCTCGCGGCGCACCACCAACGAGGCTTTGCAGTGGGTCTTCAGTCCCACCACACCGTACACCACGTGCACACCGGCCTCCTCCAGCACGCGCGCCCAGGTGATGTTACGTTTCTCGTCGAAACGGGCGCGCAGTTCGATCATGGCCGTCACTTGCTTGCCATTCTCCGCAGCCCGGGTCAGCGCGGCGACGATGGGCGAATCGGCGCTGGTCCGGTACAAGGTCTGCTTGATGGCCAGCACGTCAGGGTCTGCGGCCGCGGCAGACACGAAATCCACCACATGATCGAATGATTCGTACGGCAGGTGCAACAGCACATCGTGGTCGGAAATCACCCGGAACATGTCGGCGTCGACAAACGCCGCCACCGGCTGGGGAGATAACGCGTCGTCCCGGCAGTCGCGCAATTCATCGCGCGCGGCCAGCGGGGACAGGTCGGCCAGGTGCAGCGGCCCCTCGGCGGGATACACGTCCTCCGGCTGCAGGTGCAGCGCCTTGCGCAGGAAGCCTTCCACCTCGGCGGGCGTGTCGTGCGCGAGTTCCAGGCGCACGGCCTGGTTGCGTTCGCGGCGCCGCAACTCGCGCTGGATGGTCTTGAGCAGATCGTCCGCGTCGTCTTCGTCCAGCGACAGATCGAAATCGCGTGTCACGCGGAAGCAATGACAGCCCACCACGCGGAAGCCCGGAAACAACTCGCCCACGTGCATGGCAATCACGTCTTCGAGCAAGACGAAGGCCGCGCGATGAGGCGACGATGGCGGGATCTCCACCAGCCGTTTCAGCACGGCCGGCACCTGCACTACCGCGAAGATGCGCGAGCGGCGAGGCACGCGCTGTCGCTCCTTGCGCAGGACGATGGCCAGGTTCAGGCTGCGGTTGCGCAGCACCGGGAAGGGATGCCCCTGATCCACTGCCAGCGGCGTCAACACCGGCCACACGTTGCGGTTGAAGTGCGCGTGCAAGAACCCCTTCTGCTCGGGGTTGAGCTGGTCAGGCGCCAGAATGGCCAGGCCGGCCTTGGCAGTCAGTTGCGGCGCGATGAAGTCGAGGAAGTTGCGGTACAGCGCCGCCACAATCTCATGGGTGCGCGCGGAGATCGCCGCGAGCTGTTCTCCGGGCAACATCCCGTCTGCGCCACTGTCGGCCACACCACCTGCCAGCAATTGCTTGAGGCCGGCAACCCGAACCATGAAGAACTCGTCCAGATTGGACGCCACAATGCCCTGGAACTTGCAACGCTCGGCCAGCGGCACCTCCGGGTCACACGCCTCCTCCAAGACGCGCCCGTTGAACTCCAGCGAGGAGAGTTCGCGATTGATGAAGTGGTGCGGGCGCACGTCGATCCCGGCGCCGCCCAGCGCATGGTCAGTCGAAACAGAATGGCGCTTGGAAGCCAAGGGTCTACGTCTTGCTCCGCGTTGAGACTACCTTCTGTGACATTTGTGTGAACTTTTGCGATGCCGCAACGGATTCTAGTGTCACCGAGCACATGTTCAAGCCGCTTCAACCCGCAGACGGCGGCGAAAAACCTGGCGGAACAGCGACGCCTCACGCATCACGTCCCACATCTCCAAGTCCACGGTTCCTCGCGCAGCCAGAGTCACGACGATCTCGTCGGGACGCACGCGGGCCCGCAGTCGCCGCACCGGCCGGGCATGACTGCGATCGAGTGAGTCCGCCACGCGCAGAAGGGTCGCCAGCTTCCGTACGATCACGGCCTCGCTGCGCGACAGCCCCTCCATGCCGCTGTGGTGCAGGTCGGGATGGCTTCTGCGGTGATAGCGCGCGATGCGCGCCACCAGATCGCGCTCGCGATCGGCCAGGCCCGGGATGTCCGTATTGCGCACCAGATACTCGGTGTGGCGATGGTGCTTCTGGTAGTTCACCGAATTTCCGATATCGTGCAACCATGCGGCCGCCTCCAGATAGGGACGGACTGCCGCGGGCAAGCGATGGACCTGCGGGATCTGGTCGAACAGGGCCAGGGCCAGCGTGGCGACCTGTCGCGCGTGCGCCTCATCGAACTGAAAGCGGCGCCCGAGCGCGAGCGCCTCGTCGGCCAGCGAACGATCGCGCTGACTGGCGCTACGCCGGTTGAGCAAATCGACCAGCAAGCCGTCGCGCAGGCCTCGATCGACGGCCGTCACCGCATCCAGCGAGAGCCGGCGTGCCAACGCCTCGAGAATCACGGCGCCAGCCAGCACGATATCGGCACGGGCCGGGTCGAAACGCTGCCGTCGCTCGCGCGGGCTCATGGCCGCCAATTCCTCGACCGCGCGGCCCAGTTGCTTGACCGTGGCCTGGTTGCTGCCCTCGGCCGCGGTGTAGTCCACCACCGCCCGGATCGAACCCGAACTGCCCAGCGCCACGCGAGGCGCGCCAGGAAGGACCTTGGGCAACGACTCGACCATGGCTTCACGTGCATACTCGCGCGCCAGTCGAAGCTGCTTGGGGGTCGTGGTGTGGGCCAACTTGAACAGCTCGGTCAGGCGAACCGCGCCCATCGCGAGACTCCACAGGTGGGTGGGCCTGTCGCCCAACGCAACCGCCACCTCGGTCGATCCACCGCCGATATCGACGCACAGCGATCGGGTGTGGGGCCGCTTGCCCTGCAGGACGCCCAGGCAGATGAGCCGCGCCTCCTCCTTGCCCGAGATGATCTCCAGATTCAGCCTGGCCTCGCGCTGCACGCGCCGGACGATCTCGTCACGGTTGCGCGCCTCGCGCAGGGCACTGGTCGCCACCGCGCGCACCCGGGCGTGATAGCGGCGACACAAGGATCCGTAGCGCCGCAAGGTGCCCACCAGACGATCGACCGCCGGGCCCGGGATCGCTCCCCGCATGAACACGTCCTGCCCCGGTCGCACGGGATCGCGTTCCTGGTGGGTAATCTCGATGCTGCCGTCTTGCAAGGCACGACCCATCTGCAGACGCACGGCATTGGCGCCGACGTCGACGGCAGCGATGATGGAATCTGTGCCTGGTGCTCTCACGCGATCACGCAAAGCCTTGGCTATGGGTCCCGAAAGGCAGCGGTGATTATGGCAGGGCCGTGTGACAAACGAGCAACAATCGGACGCGCCAGCCCGTCGTGGCTCACGCTTCAGTGGCGTGCTTGAACAAGGCCGCATTGCGACGCAAGGCGCTCTCCAACCAGTCGGCGGTCCGGCCCCTGAGAAACCGTCGGTGCAAGGCCTGCGCGCGATCCCTGAGACGCACGCTCACCACACGAGCCGCGGCCGCGCGCGCGCGTTTGCCCTGGGCCTCCCATGAGGTTGCCTGGAGGGAAATCCATTCGGCCAGCACGAAAGCGTCGTGCAGCTGACCCAGGATGTCCTGCACGTCCTTGAAACGCCTGACGGCATTGGCGCGGCCACCGAACAGGGCGCGATCCAGCTCGGCGGCGTAGCGCAGCCAGCGACAGCGCCGTCGAATCGCGTGTAAAGCCATCGGAGCAAAGTGTCTCCCCACGGCGCGCAGTTCCTCCATCGCCGCCCGAGCGTGTTTCCGGCGTGTGCTTCCCAGCCGCAAGGCAGCTTCACCCGAATCCGCCCCCCCACGCGCCATCAGGGCATCGAGGTCTTGGCGCAACCTAGTCGCATCGAAATCAGCCAGTGCCTGCGCGAGCTTCCTGTGCGCACGAGCGCGAGCCGTGGCAAGCCGGTGGCGCAAGAGGCGCACGACGATGGGCTCCGCCTTGGTTTGGGCCGCTTGCTCGTCGAAGAGCGCGGCGCACACGTCGAGATCGCGCCCCTGGCCAGCCAGCCGGGTCAGTGCACGCAGGCGCTTGAGCGAGCGCCGGACGCGACGCCCCGCCGGCCTGCGCGCAGCCACGGGCAGAGCCACGCGCAGCCGGCGCGACGCGACCCGGATCTGGTGAATCGGCTCTTCCTGACCGGCCTTGGCGCCAGGCAGGTTGGCAAACAACCGTTGCACATGCTCGCGCACGAATCGCGTCGTGGGCAGTTCGTTCTGCTGGCCTGGTTGCTTCACAGTTCCGCCAGTCTGAAACAGGATTCGCTCGCCCACAAGAACGCGGACGGTCTGGGAGTATAATGGCCCGCATGAAGCTCAAGAAGCTCGTGGAAGAAACCCGCAGGCTCTGCCAGCCCTACTGCATCACCGACGGCAAGGGCTTTCGACTTAAACATGTCGATCCGTCCGACACGCGTCCGCTCAAGTCCGAAGACAAGGCGCACGCAAAGGAAACCCTGCAGACAGGCATCGAGGCGCTGACCAAGCTGCAGGACATGCTGTATGCCCAGGATTCCTGGGCCGTGCTGCTGATCTTTCAAGCCATGGACGCCGCCGGCAAGGACGGCGCCATCAAGCACGTCATGTCCGGCATCAACCCGCAGGGCTGCCAGGTCGCATCGTTCAAGGCGCCCTCGGCGGAGGAACTGGATCACGACTATCTCTGGCGCTGTCAGAAGAGTTTGCCCGAACGGGGGCGCATCGGGATCTTCAATCGCTCCTACTACGAAGAAGTGCTGGCGGTGCGGGTGCACCCCGAGTTTCTCGAAAAGCAGAAGCTGCCACCCGAGCTGGTCGGCAAGAAGGTGTGGAACCACCGCTTCGAGGACATCTGCGCCTTCGAGCGCTATCTCACGCGCAACGGGATCGCCGTCCGCAAGTTCTTCCTGCACGTCTCGCACGCCGAGCAGAAGCGGCGATTTCTCGAACGCCTCGACACTCCAGAGAAGAACTGGAAGTTCTCCGCGGCGGACATCGCCGAACGGCAACACTGGCAGCAGTACATGGTCGCCTATGAAGAGATGATCCGCGCCACCGCAACGCCCTGGGCTCCCTGGTACGTCGTACCCGCGGACCACAAGTGGTTCACCCGCGCGGTGGTGGCGGGCGCCGTCATCGACGCGCTGGCATCGCTCGACCTGCACTACCCCGAGGTGGACGAGGGCAAGCGCGCCGAACTGGCCGCGGCCCGCAAGGCCTTGCACGCGAGCCAGGCGCCGTAGAGCTACTGGCGTTGCAGCAGATTGCTGGCCAGTTCAGCCAGGGCCGAATGTTCGCCTTTGGTCAAATTCACGTGGGCGCAGAGGCTCTGGCCCTTCATGCGATCGATGAGATAGCTGAGGCCGTTGCAATGGGTATTCAAGTAGGGATGAGGACTGTCACCAGATGTTCTCGCGGCTGTCAGACAGCTCACGCGGCCTGGAGCATGGTTTGCTACTTCTTCAACGCCGCTTCGATCATGCCCGACACCGCATCGAAGTTCGTCGGATCCTGGACACGGGCGCCGTTGAGGAACAGCGACGGGGTGCCGTTCACGGCGGCCTCGCCCCCCAGTTTGACGTCGGCGTCCACGGCGGCCACATATTGCTTGCTATCGAGGGCCTGCTTGAAAGTCGCGAGGTTCAGGCCAGCTTGCTTCGCGTACTTGTCGAGCGATTCTCGATCGAGTGCGCTTTGGTTCGCGAACATCAGGTCATGCATCTGCCAGAATTTCCCCTGGGCATTGGCGGCCATCCCCGCCTCGGCGGCCACGTGAGCCTTGTCGTGAAACGACAGAGGAAACTGGCGAAAGACGAAGCGGACCTTGTTGCTGTATTTCTCCTTGATCTTGTGCGTGACCTGCGCTGCCTTCGAACAGTACGGACACTGGAAATCCGAGAACTCCACCATGGTCACCTTGGCGTCGGCCGGACCGAACGACGGGGCGTCAGCCTTGGCTATCGTCGCCTGCAATGCCGCGGCCAGCGGCTGGTTCGCCGCATCCATCTTTCTGAGATCGGCCAGCACATCGGCGTAGTGATCGATCATCATGGCGCAGCGATCGGGCGGGAACGTCTTGGTCTGCGTCTGCACCATCTTGCAGGTCTCTGTGTTCTCGCCGATGTCCTTGCACAGCCGAGAGGTCAGATGATCGCAAATCTTCCGTTGCTCCGCCAGCTTCTGCAAGGCGTAGCCGGAGTCCTTGCTGGCAGCCTTGCAGGCAGCCGGCGACAGCAACTCCGCTGCAGCCGTCACGTTCTGACAGGTGGACGACTGCTTGCCGGCCTGGTCGCAGATGCTGTTGACGAACTCGGCGCAGGGGCCGGCTGCGGCGCCGGTCCCACTGGCTGTTCCCTTGCTGGCGGAATCCTTTCCGGCCGACTTGCAACCGTAAAGAAACGCGCCCGTGGCCGACAAGACCAACAGGGCCGTGATACCTGCGAGGGATCCCTTGCATTTGAAATTCATGAACGTCCTTTTCATTTCGCCCACTTCTGAACCAGAAAATCCTGGAAATCTTGCGCACACCTACGCAGCACGGATTGTGCAGTCTTGCGTGTGCAACTGCAAGCACCGCGAGATCATTGAACGAACTCGCCTTGTGGGGCTTATCGCGTTGCCCCTACAAACGATCGAGGTGATCGGGGAGTTGGTAGGCCCTGTTGATCGGGCCAAAGATCACGCCCAGCATCTTGACCACGACCACCGCCAGCAATCCGGCAACCAGCAGGCCCAGCACCAGGAAGGCGGCCAAGCGCGCCCGGCGCAGCACCGATTCCGACAGTTCCTGCGCGATGCGATCCAGCGCAACGTCCAGGTTCCCGGTGCGTTCCGCAACCACCACCTGCCCCAGATCGGCGGCGTCGAGCACGCCGAACTCTGCCAGCGCATCGGTCAGGTTGCCCCCGCCCGCCAGCCGATCGCTTGCCGGACCGATGCGCGGAGCCAGACTGGGGCTCGACATGCCCTCGCCCGCCAGTCGCAGCGCGTGGATCACTTCCACCCCGGCGGCAAGCGCCGTGGACAGACCGCCCGCCAGTCGCATTCCGTACAAGTCGCGATACAGCCTGCCGAACACCGGCATGCGCAGCATGACCCGGTCGGCCCCCGCCTGCACGCCCAAAACCGCCACCAGCAAGGGCAAGGCCAGCAGCACGGTCACGCTGGCGGCGACCAGTCCCGCCATGCCGAGCATGTTGCGCAGGTAGATCGTCCCGAGACTCCCGGTACACGCACCGCCTTGCACCGCAGCCGGCAAAGAGAGCAGCGGACCGACCAGGACCAGCGCGGCCAGCAGGTACAACGGATAGATGAAATAGACCAGCATCCGGCCCACGAAACGCTGCGCCTCCTCCAGTTGCTGCACCCGGCGGCCAAGCGTCTGCTCCAGCCGGCCGGACTCTGCCCCGCCCGCCAGCAGTGCCCGGGTGGCCGGATCCACCAGCGCGCCCACCTGATCGAGCGCCTCTGCCAGCGTCGTGCCCGCCCGCAGGCGATCGCCGGCCCGACGCAAGGCCGCGCGCAGAGCGCCGGATTGAACCCGCGCCATGTCGGCGAGGGCCGTGGTCATGGGCACCCCTGCCTTCACCAGGGCCAGCAAGCTCCGGCAGAACACCAGACGCTGGCGCAGACGAACCACCGCCACCAGGGGATGTCGCTCCCACAAGCTCGCGCGAAAGGTCACGGCATCCCGATCACGACCTGAAGCTGGCCATCGCGAACCTTGACTGACTTCAAGAGCATGCGGGCCAGCGAATGCTTGAAGTCGGTCTGCTTCAGACGATGCACCGGCGTGCTGCTCAGATACGCCTCGCCGGCCTTTGCGATCAGCTCCTCCGCGACCGGTCGCGCCGACTCGGGAATTCCCGCGATGGTCATTTCCACCACCTTGGCTGAATCGAAGAAGAACTCGCCGCTCTCCGGCGCGTAGCGGATCTGCCCCTCCACCAGCGCCTGCCCGGCAAGTGCGCTCTGCCCGGCGATGCTCAACCCAACCTGGGGGTGCAGCAGAATGCGATCGGGCGCTTCCCTCAACTCGACCTCAACACTCTGCACTGTTGCACGAACCAGGAACTTGGACTTGCTGATGGGCAGCTTGCGATTGAGGGCTTGCTGGATCTCCCCTGCGGTGAAGCGGATGGTGTAACTGGCCGCGCAGCCCGCCGCGCTGGAACAGACGAGCAACAAGAGCGAGAGCCTCAATATGCACGAGCCGTGCATGCGTTCGGAGAAATGCCTGTCTGTGTTCATTAGCACCTTGTCCCTCAGTTCGCTGAAGTCACCTGCAGATCGCTGGCCGAGCACGTCGGGAACGTGGCGCTGCAGTCGCCCGAAGAATTGCTGCTGTCCGCGGTTCGTGCCAATCGTGTAGACGAACGATGTGGGATTCCGGGTGATGGGAACAGTGCCACTGTAGATGATGTTCTGCATAACCCGGCGTCAGGCCGTCTTGATGCTGGCCGCGCTCTGCAGTTTCAGCTCTTCCACAGCAATCTCGCGCATCTTGTACTTCTGGATCTTTCCGGTTACCGTCATGGGGAACGCGTCGACGAACTTCCAGTAGCGTGGAATCTTGTAGGTCGCGATCTTGCCCTTGCAGAAGGCGCGCAGCTCGTCACCTGTCACGCTGGCGCCCGGTCGCAGTTTGATCCAGGCCATCAGCTCCTCGCCATACTTGGCGTCGGGCACGCCGATGACCTGCACGTCCGCGACCTCCGACTTGGTGTAGAGGAACTCTTCCACCTCGCGCGGGTAGATGTTCTCGCCCCCGCGCATGACCATGTCCTTGATGCGGCCCACGATATTTATGTAGCCGTCGCTGTCCATGGTCGCCAAGTCTCCAGTGTGCATCCAGCGCGCGCCGTCGATGGCCTGTCGGGTGGAATGCAGATCATCCCAGTAACCCAGCATGACCGAGTAACCGCGCGTACACAGCTCGCCCACCGCGCCCCGGGGAACCACGTGGCCGGTGGCCGGTTCCACGATCTTGACCTCCAGGTTCGGGTGCACGCAGCCCACGGTGGCCACGCGCTTGTCCAGCGGATCGTCCACCTTGCTCTGGGTGGACACCGGCGAGGTCTCGGTCATGCCGTAGCAGATGGTGATCTCCGGCATATGCATGTCTTTCTGCACGCGCTTCATCACCTCGATGGGACAGGGCGAGCCAGCCATGATGCCGGTGCGCAGACTGGCGAAATCGGTCTTGCTGAAGTTCGCGTGCTCCAGCTCGGCGATGAACATGGTGGGCACGCCGTAAAGCGAAGTGCAACGCTCCTTCTCCACGGTGGCCAGCACCTCGCCTGCCTCGAATCCCTCACCCGGGAAGATCATGCACGCGCCGTGGCTGGTGGCCGCCAGGTTGCCCATGACCTGGCCAAAGCAGTGATACAGCGGCACTGCGATGCAGATGCGATCCTTCTCGCTGTACTTGAGCGTGCGACCCACGAAGTAGCCGTTGTTCAAGATGTTATGGTGCGACAGCGTGGCTCCCTTGGGAAAGCCAGTGGTGCCGCTGGTGTACTGAATGTCGATGGGGTCGTCGGGATCCAGGGTGTGCTCGCGGAGGGCCAGTTCTTCCTCGGAGACTTGCTTGGCGTCTTCCCGCAGAGCGCGCCATTCATCGTCGATGACCAGGGCCTGGATGTGCGCGGGCAGTCGCTCTTCCACCTCCTTGAACATGGAGACGTAGTCCGTGTGGCGGAACGAGCGGGCCATGATGAGCAGCGAGCAGCCCGATTGCTTGAGCACGTGCTCCAGCTCGTGACTGCGGTAGGCCGGGTTGATGTTCACCATAATGGCGCCGATGCGCGAAGTGGCGTACTGGGTGACCACCCATTCGCAGCGGTTGGGCGACCAAATCCCGACCCGGTCGCCCTTCTTCACCCCGCGAGCCATCAGCCCACGGCCGATGACGCCGGTCTCCTCCCAGAGCTGACGGTAGTTGGCGCGATAATCCTGGTGGCGCGAGACCAGGGCCTCGCGATCTCCGAACCATTCGACGGTGCGGCGCAGGTTCTCGCCGATAGTTTCGCCCAGCAAGGGCACGGACGTGATCCCGTGGGAATAGGATGGCTGCATGGCGGACATGGTAGTGCGGCTACCAGTGGGGTCGCAAGTCCTGGGATTCGGAGCCGGCGTGGGTGACGTTGACGGCGGCGGTGACCGAGGCCGTGGCAGGCACCGGGCCCGTCACCGCCACCCGCACCCGCACGGCTCCCACGTGAATCCCAGGCAAGTCGCGCGACCCAGAGCCGCAATCAGGTTTCGTCTTCGAGAAATGCCAACACCTTTGCCAGGAACATCTCCGGTGCTGTGGTCATGGCGGCATGACCCTGGCCAGGCAGCAGTTCCACCCGGCTGTTCTGCAAGGCCGCGTGCGCCGCCATGGTCGAATCGTGCATGAAGCGCGGGCTTTCCGTGCCTAGCAGGAATAGCGTCGGTGTCCGCACCTTTGCCAGGCGAGCAGGATCGAAGCGATAGCTCTCCGCCATCCGCACCTCGCGCGGCAACGTGTGCGCGGCCTGCACGCGCACACGCCAGGTGGACGAGCGGCGCAGAGCCTGCAATTCCGCTTCGCTCACCCCGACCACCTCGCGCAGGAAGATCTCCACCAGGGCGTCGCGCTCCCCCCGCTGGAGCAAGTCGTCGAGCCGTTCGGGCACGTGAGGGCCGAAGATCGGGCCGGGGTTGCCAACCGGGAAAGGCGGCTCATACAGCACCAGCTTGTCGATGGCCGAGGTCAGACGCGAGGCCTCCATGGCACACACGGCGCCGTACGAGTGGCCCAGCAGGTTGACCGGCTCGCCCGCGGCGTCCACCACTGCCGCCACGTCCTCGAACTCGCGCTCGATGGAGTACACCGGGCCGTCGCCACTCGCCCCGCGGCCCCGCCGATCCATCATCAGCAGGGTGAATCGTTCGGCCAGGCGCACCACGCTGGGCCCCCAGCGCGCGTGGTCGAGGGATGACCCGTGCACCATGACCAAGAGCGGCCCATGGCCGCGTCTTTCGTAGGCGATAGTGGTTTCATCAGGGGATCGGACTTGGTGCATCGAGCGCATCGTTGCGGGTTGACCTCGCGAAGGATTGTTTTGGGTGGCTCAATCTACTTCACATGGTCCCGATCAGCGACGACAACCCGCCCCCTCCAACTTCGAGCCACCCATGACCAGGAAGTTTGCGGAGTTGGATGGTCGATCTCGTGAAGGTGCAAGGGGCACCCTTCCCCTTTAGAGTATGGTGCGGTTTACCGTCTCAAGCACAGCAACAACCCCCAAGCAGGTCACCAAATGACGAAATGTTTTCCGCTCTCCGTCGGAATCGCTGCTAGTTTGCTGGGCATAGTGGTGCTGACTTCCTGTACCGGAAGTGAGTCCGGTGGCACCGCGCCAGCCGGTGGCTCCCTTGACGCCAATGCTGGAGGCTCAGGCGGAACCGCCGGTGTGACCGCGAGCACTGCCACGGACTCCGGGGGCCGCACCTCGACAGGCGGCGGCGTTCAACCCACCGGAGGGTCGGGAGGCGCCGGTGGAGTTTCCCAGGCCGGCGGTTCGTCGGGCGCTGCCGGCAGCACCAGCGCAGCCGGCACCACCAGCGCAGCCGGCACCACCAGCGCAGCCGGCACCGCCAGTTCAGGCGGCGCCAGCGGCGGCCCATCGAACACTGGGGGCTCCTCGGCTACCGGAGGGATCACTGGCACGGGCGGCTCGCGAGCTACCGGCGGAACCTCGATCACGGGTGGAGGCACGCCTGCGGGCGGCGCCAACGCGACTGGTGGTTCCACCGTAAGAGGTGGCACTACCGTCGTGGGCGGAACCACCGGCAGCACGACGAACAGCGGGGGTGGTTCAGGCGGCTCAAAGCCAGTTGGGGGCGCGACAGGCGGGACCGCGACAGGTGGGGCCACGACGGGCGGGACCACGAGCGCGGGCGGGACGACGGGCTCCGGAGGCTCGACGCACACCGGACCCTGGAAATTCATGCCGTTCGGCGACTCCATCACGGCTGATACCTGTTACCCGCAGTTGCTCTCGCAGGAATTCAAGAGCAAGGGGCACACAAACTTCCAGTTTGTGGGCACCAACCTGAACGACCAGAGCTGCAACGGCGCCCCCAACGTCCAAACCGAGGGGCATGGGGGATATCTCGTGACCTTCCTGACGACCAATACGCCCTCTCGAACCGGCCTCGGGACATTGAGCCAGCTCCAGACTTGGGCCGCGGAGAAGCCCGACCTGGTGCTGATGCACTATGGAACCAACGACGTATGGAGCAACGTCGCCACTGCCGACATCATGTCGGCCTATCTATTCGTCATCAACCAATTCCGCGGCCAGAACCCGAATGTCATCTTCTTTGTTTCCAAGATCATCTCCATGAACCCGGCCGGCTGTTCCACTTGCGCGGCTGGGGTCACTGCCCTCGACGCCGCCATCACCGATGCTTGGGCATCCACCAATTCCACTGCCACCTCGCCCATTTTCATCGTGGATCAATCCAACGCGGTTGACACGAGCACGCAGACGGTCGATGGCGTTCACCCCAACATCGCTGGCGCGACGAACATGGCGGACAATGCCTACACAGCCGTGTCGGCGCAAAACTATTTCTGAAGCACCCGCGGGAGCTTGAAGCCCCGCCACCTTGCTGCGTCGCCAGCCCACCGATTTCATGAAGCTTGCGCGCCGGTCAGCCCCTCCTCGTTCAAGGAGGTGCGCAGAAAGGTGACTCCGCTGTCTGACGGGCAAGAAGTGCGTTACTTGCGGACGATGATCGGCCGGCGTGAAGCCGGGGATTCTGGCGCGCTCGCGTGGCACTCTCCTGGTCGGCTGCTGCTTGCTGCCCTGGTCATCGCAAGCATCGCCTGCGCTGTGGTCGCAGCGCGCTCGCTGATGGATCTTCGCTTGGACCAGGGAGCCGCTGCGGTGAGCGGTCCGCTCCTGCACGATGCCAAGGCTCTGCGCGCAGGGGAACGGTTGACCATCAGGCTGGACCAAGGAAAGGTCATCCTTCGCCAACAGGAGGCATCTGAGCGTATCCCCTTGGAAGCAGATATCTCCATATTGCGGGCTTTTCTCGCCGAACAAGACATCAGCGCGGCGACCGACGCACCCGAGGATCTTCGCGGGGCCCGGCTCCGCCGTGACCCTGTCCACGCGGCAGAAAGTGACGACCCAGTCGCGCTCCCTGCGACGGCTCCTCGGCCACGGCCGTCCCGGAGCAGGTAGCGTTACTGCGCGATCAAGCCGGTGAGACCGACACGACTTTGGCTGATGGCGCAGTCGTCGACGTAAATAATCGCCGTGTCCGGGGTCAAATCGTCTCCCACGCTCACCACATCCCACGCGACCCACGCGGTCGGCCCGGTGGCCCCTGGCAAATCGAGGATCTGCACGCCATTCAGCCAAAGCGTCAGGCGGCCTGTGGCGTCAGCGGCGTCGCGATAGAAGGCTTCGAGCTGAAACCAGGCACCCACGCTGACCACGGGATTGGGCACATCCAGCGTCCGGTCCCCACTGCGATGGTCATATAGTCGCAGAGACATCGCTCCGACCGATGGGTTCTGGAAGTTCACGTCGAACAGCTCGGCTTCGGTAGTCGGATCGTCAAGCACGGTGCGCATGCGGAACTTCATGATCACCCAGTAGGTGCCGACAGAAACACTTTGCGGCAAATAGTACCATGCACTGTAGTAGGCCTGAGTGGGCAGGCCCCCGTTTTGCACCATGCCGGCACCGTTCCCCTGCGTGTTATCTGCTGTGCCAGAGACGGTCAGCTTTGCCGCGAAATTGCCCGAGTGTACGCGCTCACTCGACACCTCTATGGTGTTTGGCGCCACAGCGCTGGCGCTGCCGAAACCGAAAGGAACGGGCGACCATTCGGCGAGGTTGTCTCCCTCGAAGCGCGCGGTCCACAAGACGTCGGAGCCCACATCCAGCTCCTGACCGCAGCCCGAGGCGAGCACCAGGCACGCCACCATGAAGAAGGATCTCCTACTCGTCAAGTTTGGTCTCATCGGATGCCCCACGAGGCGCCCGCGCAGGCGCCCATCCAGACGTAGGGGGTCCGGCCTGCCAGACCTTCAGGCAAAGCAAACACCCGGGGTGGGTCGGGCAAGAGATCAGCCTGCAGCGAGACGAAAGGCGTGAGCCCCGCCCGCCGTGCGAGGCGAGCCCCCAGGCCGACACGGCCACCCAGTTCCATTCCTGTCTCCGATCTCGCAGTGGCCAGAGCCAGTGCTCGCTCGGACACCAGCGCAAACGCGAAGCCAAGCTCGCCGTAGAAATCGACCCATTTGCCTGGCAGGCTCGCGCGCACCCCGAGGTCCACGGGCAACCTCCACTGCCGGAGACGCACTCCCCCGATGCTCGTGTCGGCGGGCCACAGAGCAGCCACTCCGACAACGGGAACGACCAAGCCGCGGCCCAAGGCAAATCGGAGAGCGCCCCCCCAGTGCGCCGCGCCCTCCTCCGCGCCCAGCCCGGTGACCAAAGCGGGGCCAACTTCGAGGCGGACGAGCGGCCGGAGCGGAAAAACAGGAGGGGCCTTGCTTTCAACCCGGGTCGGTGGCGCTGGTGCCGGTGCAGGCAAACACGGCGGCCACTCACACCCAGCGGCATTGAGCAGCGCGGCGGGATCGATGATCAACGCCGCAAAGAGAGCCGCCACCTTGGCCCGGTACACGCACTCCCTCGCCTCTTCGCGATACTCGCGAACCTTCCCGAGCACGGACACGCGAAACGTCGCACCAAGGTCTTCTATCTGGATCGACGTGTTCTCCTGGCCAGGCCCGCGCAACCGCGAAATCAAGTGCTCGCGCGGCACCAGCGTGACAAGCTCTAGCCAGATGGCCTCCGGCAGAGGGCAAAGGCTCGCGCCAATGACCGGGTCAGGGGCTCCCTGCGGCCCCGGCCTGTTGCTCTCGCTCGTCGACGTCCCCGCAGTTCCCTGCGTGTCGTCGGCGGCATGCACCCACCCCGCTATCGCGAGCAGTGCTGCTGCGATGACGCATTGTTGTCGACACCGACATCGCCTCACACCGAGACGATATCCGAAGCGAGCTTCATGGATATTGCTATTCCGCCGAACCATTGCAGGGTCGAACCAACTTCTCCATGAAGCTATCACCTCTCATGTGCCCTACAGGAGTTAAGTGCAATCCTTAGTCTCCTCTCAACTTCAAATGGGCCAGGGCGGTCGTTCTGCCGCTGACCGACGGCGGTGTGTGCCGGGCGGTGGCGAATTTGAACGCATCTATCACGATTGGTTCGAGGAGGTCTGTTGCTGGGTCCGGGCGCTGGGCGGCCCGGATGCCGATCGCGACGACATCGCACAGGAGGTTTTCCTGGTGGTGCGCCGTCGCCTGGATTCTTTTGACGGCGCGAACGTGGCAGGTTGGCTGTATCGGATCACCCAGCGCCAGGTCCGGGATTTTCGCCGTCGCACCTGGTTCAGGCACATCTTCACCAGGCGCCGCCTGGAGGAACCGGACACCCTGCCGCACGCAAGCCAGAATCCCGCGGCCGTGCTCGAGCGCAAGGAAAACCAGCGCGTCCTGTACGCGCTGCTGGGAAAGATCCGAGAGGTGCGACGTAGCACCTTCATCCTTTTTGAAATCGAGGGCCTGTCAGGCGTCCAGATTGCGCAGATTCAGGGAGTTCCACTGAAGACGGTTTGGACCCGGCTTCATCACGCTCGCAAGGACTTCTTTGCCCTCGCTGCCAAGCAGCACAGATTTCTGACCAGGCGCGAGCAACGGAATGAATCCAGTGCAAACACGATTGGGAGACTAGGACCATGATGTCGCAACAAGAACCTCCGCCCACGGGCCTGTCCGCTCTGGAACAGGATCCTGTGCGATTGACCATGGACCAGGACAGCGTGCGGGAGCCCTCTGCACAATGGGCGCTGTCTTTGCTTCGCGAGGCTACTCCCTACCAGGCTGCCCCAGGACACAAAGAACGCGCGTGGCTGGCTCTGCCAGCGCCCCGCTCCTACCGTCCGGCCAGGCTGCGCTTCGCCCTGGCCGTGGTTGCGTTGCTCGCCTCGGGCGTATTTGCAACTGGCGCGCTGGCGCAATGGCCGGTGTGGCTGGCAAACGCAATCGATCGCATCGTTCCCGGCGCGCCGGGTTCCCTGTCGACGACTCCCGCCGAAGGACTGCGCCGTGCGCGCAGCGAGAGGGTGGCGGTGCCTGCCTTGCTGCCACCGCCCGAGTCGGAGCCCGTTGTCACCCGGCAGACCCCGGCCAGCGAGGAGACGCCTTCCGTTGCAAAGCTCAGGCGAGCCACAAGGTCTGCTTCGCCCGAGGATTTGGGCCCTCTCCTGGACGCCATGCGGGCCCTGCGCGTGGAGCACAATCCCGTTCGCGCCCGCGCGCTGCTGGCCGCGTATCTGGATCGGCATGGCAAGGGCGAGCTGTCCGAAGAGGCTCTGGTCATGTTGATCGAGGCGGCCGCTGCCCACCACGACAGCGATGCTCCGGCGCTTGCCGCCCGCTACCTCAAGCTCTATCCGCGCGGAACCTTCCGCGGGCTGGTCGAGCGAACCCTGGCTACCGCCGCCAACGGCCCGTAGCACGGCGACCAAGCACAGGATCGGAATGCGCGGTCTGGCCGGGTATGCCAGAATGCAAACATGCACCTGACGACAGCACACCACCCGATGTCGCGTGGGGGAAGGTGGCGTTTTCGACTGGCGGCGGAATTTGGGGCGCCAATCCTGAGCGCGGGAGTTTTTCTCTTGTCCTCTGTCCTCGCGGCGGGCTGCGCGCGGGTCACGGCAAGCGGGGGCGACGATCAGGATACTGCGGGCGGGACCTCGGGCAGCACATGTCAAGGTTCGGGCGGTTGCTCGGCAAAGAGCGGCGCTCGGGACGCGAGCCAGGACTTCCCCGTCGGCGGGACGGGCGGCTCGATGGCGGAGGGTGGCTCCATAGCGACGGGCGGCTCGACGGTAACCCCAGGCGCGACCGGCACGGCCGGCTCCACGAGCGAAGGTGGCAGCAGTTCGCCCGGCACCTCCGGTACGGCCTGCGGCGGTAGCTGCGGCGGAAGCGCCTCGACACCCGATGCGGGCGGTTCCGCGCCCACCGATGCGGCCCTGGTTTGCATAGGTCCCACGGTTTACGAGGATCCTTCTTTGCGCCAGCCTGGACCCCGCCCCGACGCCGGCGCGGACTCATGCGGTGCCTGGGCTATGACCAACGGAGTGTGCTGCGCCCAGTATTGCAGTAATGACAATACTTCCGAAAGCTGCGACAATTGCGGAGGCCCGGGTTCAGCTCAATGCACGGTGGTCAACAGCAAGGCGTGCACCTCGGGCCAATGGCCGGAGGTCCATTGTGTCGGCGACAATGAGCCCTGGCACTATTCCCGCTCGACGCATTTCGGGCTGACCTACGGCGGGGCGTGCGCGTTCGGTCTCTACGGCCTCTGCACCAAGGCCTACACATTCACCGACACCCAGCTCGGGGGGCTGTGCAACACTTTCTGCATACTGTACCCTGATCTCTGCCAAGACCCCGCCACCACCACGTTGCGGGGGAACTTTGCCGCCCCCGACGGCAGCTACTACACGCAGTTCTGGCCCGATCTTCCAGGCGACAACGACAACTATCTGAGCTGTGGCGAGTGTTTTCAGCTCGTGCGCACGCAGGACGATGGCACTGACTACCAGCCTGGCGACACTGGCTACACGCCGCCCATCACACTCCAAGTTGTGGATTCCTGCCCGTGCTCGGCCAATTCCAAGTGGTGTTGCGGCTCGGGACGCGACCATTGCGGCGAAGTTTCGGATTTCAAGTACGGCTGTCCGCTTCCGCCCGCCGAGGTGCCCCGGGTGAGCGACGATCCCGAGCCCAACGAGAGCCTGCATCTGGATCTGTCGGACATCGCCATGTCGCGCCTGCAGACGGGTGACGCCAACGGGCTGATGGTGGATGGGGTGATCCCAACCCGATACCGTCGCGTGCCTTGCCCGGTAACGGGAAACATCTACATCCTACTGAAGAACGGAGGCGAGTACTACTTCGCTTTCAGCGTGGTCAACGTTTCCGGCCTCGGATCGCTGGTGAATGTCGAAGCCAGACTCCCGTCCGGCACCTGGGTGTCTCTGATACGTGACCCAAACTACACCCAGGCCCGGCCGCAGGAGCGCTTTGGCACCTGGGTGCTTCCACAAGGGGCTGGGCCGTTCACACTGCCCCTGGCCCTGCGATTCACGGATCCATCGGGAACCGCCCTGGTGGCCGAGCAAGCCATAACCAGTTGGACTCCGCCAGCTACCACCGACGCGAACCTGACCTACTTCTACAGCCAATTTTACTACATCGACACCGGCGTGCAGTTCTGAGATCAGCAAGCCGTTGTGGCTGCGGACAAGGCGGGCGAGTTCCCTTGGACAGCCACCCGGGGGAAAAAGACGGAGAGCGGTCTTGCCTATGTCGCTTGCGGAGCGGCGGCTGTCTCGGTCACAGCCCCGAACGGGGCAAAGAAGGAAATGATGATGGGCGGCAGCGAGGCGAGCAGCACGAATCCGAAAAACGCCTGATAGCCAAGCCAGGCCTGGATGCGCCCGCTTACCATCCCGGTCAACATCATGTTGAGCGCCATGATCCCAGTGGCAAAGGCATAGTGGGCCGTGCGATAGCGTCCCGGCGACAGCTCCTGCATCATGTACAACATCATCCCGACAGTACCCAGGCCGTAGCCCAGTTTCTCAATCAACACCACACAGGTAATCAAAACGAGATCATGCGGCAGGGTCTGGCTCAAGTAAAAGAACGTCACGTGCGGCACATTGAGCGCAAAGGCCAATAGCACGAACACCCGCCGCAGGCTGTAGCGCGCGGCCAGCAGCCCGCCTAATAGAGTTCCCCCGACAAACGCCACAGTCCCGAAGGTTCCATTGATGTTGCCTAGGGCCATGTTGTCGAGCCCCAGGCCCCCGACAGCCCGCTTGTCCATCAGGAACAGGGGGCCGATCTTCTCGATGAATCCCTCGGCGAATCGATAGAAGAAGACCGCGGTGATCATCATCCACACGCGCGGCTTCTTGAAGAAACTGACCCAAGCGTCCGCGGTGGTGGCCAATGCCGCACGCACGCTGGCGGGCGCATCCGCGGCCTTGGCCCCTGGCGGAAGAAGATAGAAATGCCAGACAGCGGCGGCGGCCAGGATTGCGGCGATCAGCATCATCACCATCATCCAGGCCGTGAACCAGGCCGGGTTGGGCCCAGTGGCGGGCGCTGGCTTGCCCGCCGCAGCCCAGTCAAACAGCACCTTGGTCAAGCTGACCAGTGCGCCCGAGACCAGAACCCTGCCCAAATTCCAGAATGCCCCTTGCAGTCCGACGTAGAGCGCCTGTTCCTTGGGCGTGGTCGAGGTCAGATACACGCCATCGCCGGCGATGTCCTGCGTCGCCGAGGCGAAGCCCGACATCCAGAAGAAGGCGATGGTGAGCGGCAGGTAGGCTGGCAGCCTGAGGGCGAAGGCCGCGCAGGAAAACGTGACGACCATGGTGAGCTCCATGGCGAGCACGAAGAAGCGCTTGCTGCGAAACAGCTCCACCAGCGGCGCCCACAAAGGCTTGACCACCCAGGGCAGGTACATCGCGCCGGTGTAGGCCGCGATCTCGGGGTTGGTCAGCCCCAGGTTCTTGTACATGATGGCTGCCACCACCGACACCGCGATCATGGGCGTTCCCATGGCGAAGTAGAGACTGGGCACCCACAGCAGTGGATGCGCGCGTTTGCTTTCTGAACGGGCCATGGAATGCGACTAGCGATCTGTGAAGAACCTACAGGACATTCGCGCAGAATGCCTCTCTCTGCCACTATAATGCAGTCGCATGAACCTGCGGGTTGCACTCCGTCGCAATCGGCTGGCCCGGGGCTTTGCCGTGGGGCTGGCCGCAGCGATGGTGGTGCTGCTGGCGCTGCCGCGGGGCACGTTGCGCACCACCGAGCTGAAGACGCTGGACGCCCGTTTCCGCGCCTTTTCCGGGACGCGCCGGCCCAACCCCGACGTGGTGCTTGTGGCAATCGACCAGAAGAGCATCAATTTCTACCGCAGGCAGATGCAAGTCGGGTGGCCCTGGCCCCGCAGCTTCTACCAGATCCTGGTCGACTACCTCGCGCAGGGCGGAGCGCGGGCGATTCTGTTTGATATGTATTTCTCCGAGCCGTCGTCCGACACAAAGGAAACCGACGGCGCCGAGGCCGATGCGGGGTTTGGCGCGGCCATCGCACGCGCGCGAACCGTCCATCTGGCCGCGCAACTGCTCGACGACGCCGATGCCGAGCAGAACAACGACGTGGCACCCGAGGCGCGGCTGCTGTGGCCGGCACGAGCGAGCCTGCCCACGCGACCCGTGGCTTTTCACAACGCCATCCTGCCTCTCGCGGTGTTGCAGGCGGGGGCCGCCGGCCTGGGCGTGGTGAATCACGTCGAGGACGAAGACGAGATCTGCCGGCGCGTCCCTTTGGTTCATGGGTTTTCCCAAGGGTATCTGCCCAGTTTGGCCTACGGCGCATACGCGGCCGTCGCTGGCAAGCCCGCCGCGGCACCGGCCAGCCTGGGCATTCCGCTCGACGGCCCGGATTTTCTCCTCACCTGGTACGGCCCGCCGGGGCCTGACCGGACCTTTCCCACCTACTCGGCGCACGCCCTGATCGTGTCGGCGGCCAAGCTGCGGCTCGGCCAGGCGCCGGACCTGGCGCCTACCACCTTCAAGAACAAGCTGGTCATCGTGGGGGGCACGGCTGCGGGCCTCTACGATGCGCGCAACACGCCCATGGCTCGCCAGCGGCCGTTTCCCGGCATGGAGATCCACGCCACCCTGCTATCCAACCTGCTCAACCGCGACTTCCTCCGGCCGCTCGACCGCCGGCTCGCGACGGCCTGGACCGCGATCCTCGCTGTCATTGTCGGCATGCTTTTCATGCGCGTGCGCCGCCTGCGCGTGGCCTTGCCGCTCATCGCGGTCGCGCTGGCCGGCGTGGTCGGAATTGCCTTTCTCTGCTTCCGCACCCGTTTGCTCTGGCTGCCCATTGCCGAGCCCCTGGTGGCGGGCGGTCTCAGCCTGGTGCTGGCCGCGCTGGTGAGCTACCAGATCGAGGGACGACGCCGGCGCCAGGTGCGCAGCGTATTTTCGCGCTACCTGTCACCCGATGTCGTGCGCGAGCTGTTGCTTGACCCCGATCGGGTGGACCTGGGCGGCAAGGAAGTGGAGGCGACGGTGTTCTTTTCCGATGTGAGAGACTTCACCAGCATCTCGGAGAAGCTGCCGCCCCAGGTGCTGGTCGGTTACCTCAACCAGTACTTCGATGCCGCCAGCCAGGCGCTGCTGTCACGCAAGGCTCTCATCGACAAGTACATCGGCGACTCCATCATGGCGGTGTTCGGCGCGCCGGCCGAAGATCCCGATCACGCGCGCAATGCCTGTCTGGGCGCGCTGGCCGTGGCCGAGTTAGGCCGACAGGCAGCCACCCGCGACCCCGACCGCCCCGCCTTCTTCAGCCGCATGGGGCTCAACTCGGGACGCCTGGTGGTGGGCAACGTCGGATCGCACCTACACCTTTCCTACACCGCCATCGGCGACAACGTGAACCTGGCCTCGCGCTTGGAGGGAGTGAACAAGCAGTACGGCACGCAGATCTTGATCTCCGAATCGACCTGGCGGGCAGCCAGCGATGCCGTCGAAACGCGCGAGCTCGATTTCATTCGGGTCAAGGGCAAGGCGCTGCCCACGCGCGTCTACGAGCTGGTCGCGGCCAAGGGCCAACTCACGGCGGAGCAGCAGGCCGTTCACGCCGCCTTCGCCGAGGCGCTCGCCGCCTATCGGGCGCAGCGCTGGGACCATGCCTTGACCGGCTTCCGCCAGGTCTTGCACATCGCTCCCACCGACGGCCCGTCGCAGGTGTTCACCAAACGCTGCGAAATTCTGCGCGTTGCTCCGCTGCCCACCGACTGGGATGGCGTCTTCAAGCTGGACGTGAAGTAGGTCAGACTTTTTCGTCAGGCAGCGGCTGGGCGCCAGGCACGGTCCCAGCGACGTCCGGATTTTCGTCCGGGCGTGGCTGAGGGCCGGGCACGATCCCGGCGATGTCGGGATCCTCGCCCGGCTCTAGAGCCCCGCGCCTCTCGCGCTCTTGCTGGCGCTGGAGCAGCCGCTCAGCCTTTTCCTTTTGCCACTGCTGGCGGCTGATCTCCTTCTTGCGCTTTTCAGCGGCGCTCTTGTTGAATGGCTTCACGGATGGTCTACCAACGCTCCCCTCGACCACCGCCGCCCCCGCCGCGCCCACCGCGGCCACCACGGCCGCCGCCACCGCCACCACCGCCGAAGCCGCCCCGGCCACCGCCGCCGCCGCTGGTGCGCTCACGCGCCTCGTTGACGGTCAGGGTGCGGCCCTGGAAATCCTTGCCGTTGAGGTTCGCAATAGCGGCTTCTGCGCCGGCATCGGTCGACATCTCGACGAACGCGAATCCGCGCGGCCGCCCGCTTTCCCGGTCCATGACCAGCTTGGCCTCGGCCACTTCATGGCCTGTGCCCGCGAAGAGATCGTGCAGATCCTGTTCGTTGGCCGAGTAGGGCAAATTGCCGACATAGAGTCTCTTTCCCATGGGTGCTTCTCCTTGTGCCAGGTTCTCGTTCTCAGTCGACTACCCAGCAGCGGCTTCACAAGGAACCCAAGTGGGCGACGATCAGAGTATTCTGTGTCAAGATGAGCCGGTTGCCCGCAAGTGTCCAGATTTTTTTGCCGCGCTCGCCGGGCACCCCGAGGCAGCCTCCCTGCCCGACGCCGCACTGCGCGCCTCGAACTATTTGCAAAATTCGCGGCCAGAAGCTGGCAGCGGATTGCCGGGCCAAGGCCAGCTGGCGCGTGCCTCGGGCGGCAGGTGCCCGTGCCGGTGGACGTACTCGGCCACGAAGGCGTGCGTCAGCCGGTTGACATATCCGCCGCCGCGCAGGGGGCCGAAGTCCGTTTCATACCGCCGCGCGATCTCATCAAACAAGGCATCCCGGTGCGCCTTCGCGCAGATACTGGCTGCCGCGACCGCGGTGTGAAGCGATTCGGCCCTATCGCGCGCTTGTAGATGCGGATAGCGAGCCTGAAGCGGCGAGAACAAGCCGCGACCGTCCGCGATGATGCGGCCACAGGCCGGCGCTCGCTCGATCAGGCGCACGGCGCGCTCACGCTCCAGCAGGTTGAGCGCGCCACGGCTCACGTAGTCGTCGATTGTTTCCACGTTGCAAACTTCCAGGCCGACCCAGCTCGCCAGTTCCTCGACGGAATTTTTGAGGATCGCGCGCGTTCTTCGCGCACTAACTGATGAACCAAATGTCTTGGAATCGCGCACCCCTTGCCTGGCGAGCAGACCCGCCGCCTTCTCGTCGAGTACGACGGCGGCAAGCACCATGGGACCGAGCCCCGGCCCGCGGCCTGCCTCGTCGAGACCGAGGACAAGACTGGATGTCATCTGCGTTTCACCAAGGGCCGGCATCGGCCTTCGTGCCTGAGTTTCCAACCGATGGGCGTTTTGGGGAAGGTGAAACGCGAGGAGAGATGTACGCAGATGCACACTATTGATCAGCCTTCGTCGACCACCGGCGATCACGCTTCGCATTTCAGCGCGGTCGAGGCGCTGTTCTTCAAGGAAGGCGAAGAGAAGGCCGCCGACCCCGTCGAGGTGGACAACTTCGACGACCTGGGAGGCGCGACCGCGACCAGACACAGGGTCGGAAAGCCTCGGCGGATGACCACCGCGGCGATCTCGGTTGCCTGCGCGGGCGTCCTCGCTGGCGTAATCCTGTGGCGGGTCGAAACTCGCAAGGGCGGTGGTGTCCATGTAGCGGCACCTGTCGCAGTTGCCGCTGTCCAGATGGTTCCCCCGGCGGCTGCCCCGGCTGCGGCCACCGCCCCTGCGCCACAAGCTGCGCCCGCTGCCCAACCGACGGAAGCTCCATTGGTAGTCCCGGCTGTGGTAGGCAGCCAACCCGCGCCAACGCCGCCGGTGGCAGCCATTGCCCAGTCCGTCCCATCGGCGCCAGAGCCGGCCGCGCCAGAGCCGACTGCACCGGAGCCGACCATGGCCGCGCCAGAGCCGACTGTGGCCGCGCCGGTTCCGCCCGCGCCCGAAGCTGCGCCCGCCGTTGCGGCTGCCGAACCTCCCGCGAGTTTACCCTCGGCGCCCGCGGCTGCTGCGCCGCCTGCTGCTACGTTGCCACCGAGTGCCGGGGTATCCGACGGTGACGATCTGCACGCTGCCTGCAAGCGAGCCGCCCAGCAGCACCGGGCCAAGGACATCCTGGCGACATGCGGGCAGGCTTTTGCAGCAACCCCGCGGTCCGCGGACATCGCGGTGATCCTCGCCAAGACCGAGTTCGATCGCGGCCGGTCCAGCCAGGCCGTGACATGGGCTAGGAAAGCGGTTGCTATCGATCCGGACGCCTCCGACGCCTACGTTTTCATCGGCAATGCCGAACAGAATGCAGGGCATTCACAGGCCGCCAAGGCTGCCTACCAACGTTATCTGCAACTCGCGCCCAAGGGTCGTTACGCCGCCGATCTTCGCGCCGTGCTCAAGTCACTGTGAAGAGTACGCAGAAGTCTTCGAGACACCTCCTCGATGCGGCCAGCGGGGGCGCCCGAGGATTTTCGTGACGGCGATCCGGTGCGGGTGCTCGAGGGCAGGCGCCTGCTGGAAAGACCCCTGCGCACCCTGGGCGATCGCACCCTGGAGTTTCGTCTAGCCAAGAATGATCGCACCTTGATGCCCAAATGGGCCGAGGTCAGTCAGCGCGGACCCACGATCTTTGGCGAGGTTTTGGCCTCACGTTCTGGAGGGGCACCATCTCACACGCCGTTTTCTTGCGGATGCTATTCTCGCAGAGCCCCAACCGTCGCGGCTCCGGGTGTCAGGGCGCGCGCCGCGTGATCGCATTCTCAAAGATGCGCACGTGATTTCTCTTCCGGAGATGCCGACAGTCCACTGATCGGTCGGTGCCCGCAGTGAGGAAGACCGTTCCGGTGTGTGAACACGCGATCTGCGGGAATCTCATGCCTCCGTCCTGCCCGCCCTAGCTTCAGCCCCGCGCCTTGTCCAGCACCTCGCGCACCCGGCGGGTCAGAATCTCGAGCGTGTAAGGCTTGCTCAAGAACTCGATTCCACGTTCCAGCACGCCGTGGTGGGCGATGATGTTCTCGGTGTAGCCCGAGGTGAACAGGGTGCGCATCTCGGGGTGCGCCTGGGCCAAGCGATCGGCCAGTTGCCGACCGTTCATGCCCGGCATCACCACGTCGGTGACCAGCAGGTGGATGGGCTGGCCGTCGGCGCCGGCCAGCGCCAGCGCGTCGTCGCCGTTGCCCGCCACCAGTACGCGATAGCCACCCTCGCACAGCACCCGGGTCACGATGGTGCGCACGCGCTCGTCGTCCTCGACCACCAGGATGGTCTCGCTGCCGCCGGTGACCGGCCGCGGGTCGAGCGGCGGGGTCAACATCTCGGGCGCTCCTGACTCGGCCGGCAGGTAGATCTTGAAGGTCGTGCCCTTGCCCACCTCGGAATAGACCTCGATGTGGCCATTGCTCTGCCGGATGGCTCCGTAGATGGTGGCCAGGCCTAGGCCGGTGCCCTCGCCGCGTGGCTTGGTGGTGTAGAACGGCTCGAACAGGTGGCGCTTCACCTCGTCGGTCATGCCCGAACCGGTGTCGCTGACGGCCAGCCGGACGTAGGCGCCCGGCTCCACCAGCGGGTGGCTGCGCTTGTACTCCTCGTCGAGAGTGACCGTGGTGGTCTCGATGACCATCACCCCGCCGCCCTTCATGGCGTCGCGCGCATTGACCGCCAGATTCACCAGCACCTGCTCGGCCAGGCCCGGATCGATCTTCACGGTGGCCAGCCCTGGTCCGGGCAGGGTACGCAGCTCGATGTCCTCGCCGATCAGGCGCACCAGCATCTTGTGCATGTGCGCGATCAGCTCGTTCAGGTCCACCAGACGCGGCTCCACGATCTGCCGGCGTGAGAAGGCCAGCAGTTGCCGGGTCAGCCCGGCTGCGCTCATGGCGGCGTCGCGCACCTCGCCCAGCAGATCCTGGATGCCCTCGTTGCGCCGCAAGCGATGGTTGGCAATCTCGATGTTGCCCAGGATGGCGGTGAGCAGGTTGTTGAAGTCGTGGGCCACGCCGCCGGCCAGCCGGCCGATGGACTCCATCTTCACCGCGTGCTGGAGCTGGTCCTCCAAGCGGCGGCGATCCGCCTCGGCGCGCCGCCGCTCGGTCACGTCACGGGTAACAGCCATGAACGCGGGCGCGCCGTCCACCTCGGTAAGAGTCACCGTCAACTCGACCGGGTAGGTGCTGCCGTCCTTGCGCCGGTGGGACGCGTCCACTCTCACGAAGCCCTTGGCGACCACCTCGCGCTGCACGTCAGCCAGATGATCGAGCGCGTCGGGCGGAACGATCTGGCGCAACGGCATGCCCAGCAGTTCCTCGCGGGCGTAGCCGAGTTGGCGGCAGGCCGCGCTATTGACCTCGATCACTTTCTCCTCGCGGCTGATCAGGAATATCCCGTCGGTGACTGTCTCGAACAGGGCGCGATAGTGCCGCTCGCTCCGGCGCGCGGCGTCCTCGTTGGCGTGCATGGCCTGCAAGCGCATGCCCCCGAGAATTGCCTGGTGATGGCGCAGCACCAGCACCAGGCCGCCGCTGACCAGCACAACGATGAGCATTTCGAAGCCGCTGGTGGCCAGGCGAGGCGGTATGGGGAAGACCATCAGTTCCACCATCCCGATGCCCACGATGCTCGCCAGCACGCCGAGCACCCAGCGGTAGGACAAGGCGATGGCGGCGATGAGGACCGGGATGATCCCCGAGGCCAGCATGGCGATCTCGTACTGGACCGACCCCAGGAAAGGCACGGTCAACGTTACCGCGGTCGTGCAGGCAAGATAGAGCGCCACGCCCGCCCGGTAGCGGCCCGCGCGAACCAGCAGAAACGACACCGCGATCAGGACAGCGCCGGCGATGATCCCGAAGACGTCCCGGTCGCGCAGGATGCCGGTCCCGAGCGTGCGTCGCCAGAACAGATCGCTCAAGGCTAGTCCCAGCATGACGGCGGCAACATGGGCCAACATGAGCACGGCCATCAGACGTGCAGCCGCGCGCTGCTCGGCGCCCTGGATGCGCGCGCTGGGTCCGATCAGGCGCTGCCAAAGCGAGCTCTGACCGTTTTCGTCCAATCCGTTCCTCCTTGGCTGTTGATCCTGGCCGCGGCGATCGAACTGCATCCCGACGGCCACGAGCAGCCCGACCTGCGCCAGCGCCGTCTGCCTAGGGCCAATGGTGCCACGATTGGTCCACAACGATCGGCTTTTTGTTTGCTGGTTCAGACGGGATCGTGCCCGGCAGGATGCCGCACATGGCCATCCCGAAACCGAAACTTCTCCTAGAAATCACAAGCCAATTCGATCAGTCGTGTGTCCGCATTTTGGCTTCAAAATGTGCAAAACTAACGAATTCTGCATGATGGCTACAAGGAGACGAAACATGCGCACGGCGATGCTTGCTCTGGTCTTGACGGTTGCGGCGGTTCCCGCGCTGTCGGCAACCAAGGCGGAGTTCGGCACGGCCAAGGAGGCCGAGGCCATGGTGGGCAAGGCGATCGCCCACGCCAAGAAAGTCGGGACCGAGAAGGCGTACCAGGATTTCACCAACAAGGCGCCCGGGTTCGTGGACCGGGATCTTTACGTGGTGGTGTACGACCTGCAAGGCAAGGTGCTCGCGCATGGCCAGAACCCCAAGATGGTGGGCAAGGATCTAATCGACCTGCGCGATCCGGACGGCAAGCTGTTCGTCAAGGAACGCGTGGATCTGGGCAGCGCCAAGCCCAGCTTCTGGCACGACTACAAGTGGACCGACCCGGTCACCAAGAAGGTGCTCGAGAAGTCGACCTACTGCCAGCGCCACGAGGAAGTTCTTTTCTGTGTGGGCATCTACAAGCGATAGGGCGGCGAGCGTAAGTCAGAATCAGCGAGGGCCGCGTCCGTGAAACTTTACCAACGAATCCTGCTGGCTCCGCTGCTGGTGCTGCTGGGATTGCTGCTGTTTGCCCTGGTTGCTTTCCAGGCGCTGGGCGTCGGCCGCACGGCCTTGCAGGACATCTTCCAGACCCGCCTGGGTTTCTATCAATCGGTTGGGCAGGTTTCGACCAAGATGGACGCGGTCCACGCCAGCGTGTATCGGCTGGTGACCTGGATTGGAAACTACGACGACGCCAAGGTGGCCAGGCTGGCCGGTGACCTCGCCCGCCAGACCGACGCCGCCGCGGCCGTGGTCAGTACCCTGGCGTCCGCGTCCAAGATTTCCGCACAGGAGGGCAGCCACCTAAAGAGCGCGCTGGAACAGATTGCAGCCTACAAGAAGAGCATGGCCCTGGCGCTCGACCTGGCCACCGCGGACGTGAACATGGGCCTCTCCGCGCTGCAGACCGCCGATTTCGATTTCCAGAACCTGCGCAAGAACCTCGACGCGCTCATCGCTGAAGAGCACGTTCTGGCGGAATCGGAGCACCAACAGGCGCTCGATGCCTACCGCCGGACCGCACTGCTCGCGGTGCTGGTCCTGGTGGTGGCGGTGCTGGCCGCGGCGCTGGCGGCTGCCTTCATGACCCGATCGGTGCTGCGCCAACTGGGCGGTGAGCCCGAGTACGCGGCGCAGGTGGCCCGCGCGGTGGCGCAAGGGAATCTTGGCTTCTCCATCCACACGCGCAAGGGTGACACCACCAGTCTGCTGGCGGCCATGCAAGACATGGTGGAACGGCTGACCGATGTGATGGGGGAAGTGCGCAGCTCGGCAGCGGCGCTGACCACGGCCGCCGGCCAGGTCAGCGATACCGCCCAGCTTCTGTCGCGGGGGACCTCGCAGCAGGCGGCCGCCATCGAGGAAACCACCACCTCGCTGGAGGAGATGAGCGCCTCCATCGCGCAGAACGCGGACAACGGCCGCGTGACCGAGCAGACCGCTTCCAAGGGCGCGCGCTCCGCCGACGAGAGCGGAACCGCGGTGACCCAGACCGTGGCGGCCATGAGGAGCATCGCCGAGAAGATCTCGGTGATGGGCGAGATCGCGTACCAGACCAACCTGCTGGCCCTGAACGCGGCCATCGAGGCCGCCCGCGCGGGCGAGCAAGGCCGGGGCTTCGCCGTAGTCGCCAGCGAGGTGCGCAAGCTGGCCGAGACCAGCCAGGCCGCCGCCCGCGAGATCTCGGGTCTGGCGGTGTCCAGCGTCGCGGTGGCCGAGCGCACAGGCGCGATGCTGTCGGACTTGGTGCCCTCGATCGACAAGACCGCGGAACTGGTGCGCGAGGTGACCGCGGCGACCGCCGAACAGTCGGCGACGGTGCAACAGCTAGGCCGGGCCATGGCCCAAATCAGCGAGGTGGCCCAGCACAACGCGGCGGCAGCCGAGGAGCTGAGTTCCACCGCCGAGGAGATGTCGGCGCAGTCCGCGGCGCTGACCGAGCGGGCCAGTTACTTTCGCGTGCAGGACTCGGACAGGCTGCCGAAGCTCTGAACAAGAGCTTCGGGTTGGTGCGGGCCGTGGCTGTCTGTTTCGCCCACCCATCTAAAATTTGGTCGTCGGCCCGAGCCGCGCCTACCATCGGTTACCAGGAACGAACGTGACCGTCTCGACATGCATCGACAACCTGCAAGGGGCCTGCCGGGTGCTGTTCGGCCCGCAGGTGGCGCTCACCCCCGGGTTTCTCGACTCGCTCCAGCCTGCGATGGTCAAGCACTGCTACCGCAAGCGCGCCCTCGAGGTCCATCCTGACCGGGCGCGGGCCGCCGGCAGGAACCAGCACGACATGACCGAGCTCTTCAAGGATGTCCAAATGGCGTACCGGCTGCTGGCCGGGTACGTCGCGACCCGCGGCCGGCCGCAACCGCAGCCAGCCATCCGCAAGCGGGCCGCTCCCGCACCTTGCACGGCGCCTTCCCGCCTCGATCACGTCTGGCCGGGCCCCATCCCGCGACGCCGGCTCCGCCTGGGCGAGTACCTGTACTGCTCGCGGCGCATCTCCTGGATGGGACTCATCAAGGCCATCGTCTGGCAGAACCGCCAGCGGCCGCGATTCGGTCAGCTTGCCACGCGCCTCGGGCATCTCACCACCGATCTGGTGAACCGGGCCCTGGACGCCCGGCAGCCGGGAGAGAAGATCGGCGACGCGGCCTTGCGCCTCGATCTGCTGACCCTGCTCCAGCGCGAAAGCATCCTGCGCGCGCAGGCGTGCCGCCAGCGCCGCCTCGGGCAGTACTTTGTCGAAACAGGGGTGCTACAGCCAGCCGAGCTGGCGGAGATCCTGCAGCGGCTGCGCCGGCACAACGCCAGTGTCGGCTGAGGCGTCTTCATGGGAACCCTGAAAGGGTTCCCAAACCCTGGCATCTTACGGGGGCTTGGTTCGCTCTCGCTCACAAGCCCCCGGTCCCCCCTCGCTCCGCCCAGCAAAGCTGGGCTACGCTCGCCCGAAAAACGGGACGGTGGAGCGAAAAATGTACGCCGTGGCAGACCATCCAACCCTGGCGATGGTGCGCCGTCGGCGGAGCCGGCGAGCTCCCCACGCGTGCGCTAGCCAATCGTCTCAGTGTGGCGGTGGGCTGCCTTTGCCACCTCTGGATCCATGTCCAGGCACAGGCGCGCCAGCGCGGCGCGGGCCGCCGGATCAGCGTGCTGGGCCAGCGCCTCGACCACGGCCTGACGGACCGGAACGTCGGAATCCTTCGCGGCGGCGACCAGATGGCGCATGACAACCCGCGAGGAGAAGCGGCTGAGGGCCATGACCGCCGCGCGCCGGATGGCTGCTTCCTCGCTGGCCAGCAGCTTGATGAGGGCGGGCTCGGCGACCGGATCTCCGATCTGGCCGAGCGCCTCGATGACCGGGAGGCGAGCCGTGCCGGTTTCGCCCTGCAGGATGTTCACCAGACGCGACGCCAGCGAGTTGTCGCCCAGGTTCACCAGGGCGCGGATGACTTCCGCGCGCGTTTCCGCATCCATCTCGAGCTGCCGGAGCAAGACCTGGTTGACCGAGGAGTGGCGCATCTGTCCCAGCGCCGCCACGGCCGCCCGCCGGGTGGACACGTCGGGGTCGGCCAGCAGCGGCTGCAGAAAATCCACCGCGTTGGCGCCGAGGTGCGACGCCAGCGTGCTTATCGCCTTGCCGCGCAGGGAAGCATCGGGGTCACACAGGCACTGCTTGATGAAGCCGAGCTGCGCCGGATGCGGGTTGAGCCGCATGATATCCATGGCCAGGGGCCGGATGGAGGGCTGGCTGCCGCATTCCTGGATGAGAGCCATTGTCACCGCCTGGGAATCGAGCTGCGCCAGAGCGCCCACCGCCGCGTTGCGGACCAGAGAGCTGGGGTCCGACAACAGCGGAGTCAGCGCCGGAGTTGAGTCGCTGTGGCGGAGCCGCGCCAGCGCCTGCACCGCGGCTGCGCGCAGGGTCTCGTCGGGGTCGCCCAAAAGAGCCATCACGCCCGTGACCAGATCGCTGGCACCGAGCGCGCCGATGCAGCGGCAGGCGAGCACCCTGACGTTCTTGTTGCTGCAGCTCAACCCCACGCCCAACGCCGGTGATATCTCGCGCCCGATGGAGACGGCGCAAAACTCGAGCACCTCGCGCAGGGTGGGATCGCAGCCAGCCAGCACCAGGGTGGTGTAGAGCGGCCGCAGGCGCAGGGCGCGCACGATCTGGGCGCTGGCTTCCTTCTTGCTGACCCCGTGATCGCCGGCGAAGGTCTGCTCCTGGGAGGCAGTCAACACCTTGGCCACCCGCATCTGCACATCGGTCGCCTCGGGCGAGGAAAGCTTCGCCCACGAGCCGATGTTCTCCAGCAATTTCTCGTCGGGCTGCGACTCGAGCGCCTGACCGATGGCCTTGAGGCACGCTCCGAAGGTCGAGCTGTCCTGGCTTTCGTGCAGCATGCGGGCCAGATGCCCGAGCGCCTCGGCCGAGCCTATCTTGCCCAGCGCCTCGACCACGCCCAGACGGATGGTCTCGTCGGAGAGCAGCGAGGCCAGCGGCTCCACCGCCTTGGTGTCGCCGATCTCGCCCAAGGCGTTGACCGCGGCAAAACGCAGCCAAGGATCGCGGTCCAGGATCTTGACCAGCGAGTTGACCGCCACCGTCGCGCGCAGCTGGGCCAGACTGTCGATAGCGGCCTGGGCCACGTTGGGATCGGCGTGTTCGAGCAGCGACACCAGGTGCGGAATGGCCGCCGGATCGCGAGTGCGGCCCAGCACGTTGGCCGCGAACATGACGACCTCGGGGTCACCGTCCTTGAGCGCGCGCAGCAGCGCCGGCACGCTACGCGTGCCACCCCGGCTGAGCGCCTCCATGGCGGCATTGCGGCGGCGCGAGTCTTTCCCGTCGGACATCGCCTCGATCAGATCGTCGGGGTCGACGGTCTCCGCCGCATCGACGATGGCCTGCGATCGTGTGGGGCGATCGATCTGTTCGAGTGCGGCCAGCACGGCCGAGGCCAGCGAGTCGCTGCTGGTGCCCCTGCCGGGCGCAGGGCCCGCGGGTGCATTGCTGCGAGACTTTGCTTCCGTGGTCATGTTCCCCGCTCTCCTTGCGTGGCACCGGAGCCGCCGGGCTTGGCGGTGAGCCGCTCGACCACGGCCAGCAACTTCTGCGGCTGGAAGGGCTTGCGCACGTACTCGCAGGCGCCCGCCTCCAGACCCCGGCGCACGTCCTCGTCGCGGCCTTCCGTGCTGATGATGACGACCGGGACTCGCTGCTGCAGTCCGGTCTTGGCGGCCAGATCGAGGAACTCGAGTCCATCCATGACCGGCATGTTCACGTCGATGAAGATGAGGTCGGGCTCACCGAACTGCTTGATGACCGCGAAGGCCTCCTCGCCATTGCACGCCTGATGGAGTTGCAAGTCCTCGACTTCCCCGAAGGCCGCGCGGAACAGGGCGCGCACCATGCTGGAATCGTCGACCACCAGGATTGTTCTTTTCATTTCTACTTTCCTCCGTGAGCTTTTGTACCAGCACCCGGCTCACCACCGTTGGCCGCGCGCAGGACAGCGGCCGGCAGATCCTTGAGCGCGAGTACCCGGTCGGCGGCCCCGCGCGCGATGGCCTCCTTGGGCATGCCAAACACCACGCAGCTGCTCTCGTCCTGCGCAAAGGTCGCAGCCCCGGCTTGCTTCATCTCCAGCAATCCCTGCGCCCCGTCGCCGCCCATCCCGGTCATGATCAGGCCGACCGCGTTCTTGCCCGCAGCCTGGGCCACCGAGCGAAACAACACGTCCACGCTCGGTCGGTGGCGGGAAACCAGCGGCCCGTCGTTGACCTCGGCAAAATAGCGGGTCCCGCTGCGCCGGAGCACGAGATGGCGGTCACCGGCGGCGATCAGGGCTCGTCCCCGGCCCACGTCATCGCCGCTCTTCGCCTCCCGCACGTCCAGCCGCGACGACTCCGCCAGCCGCTTGGCGAACGCCGCGGTGAAACCCGCCGGCATGTGCTGGACGATGAGCATGCCGGGCGCATCGGCGGGCATGGCGGCGAGCAACTCGCGCAAGGCATCGGTGCCGCCGGTCGACGCGCCCACCGCGATGATCCGATCAGTCTCGATCTTGGCGCGCCCAGCGGCGATGATCGCATCCGCGCTCTCCCGGGGCGCGGGCTCGGGCGGCGGGCGGCTGGACCCGATGCGGGCCTGGGCCGCGCCGCGCACCGACTCGATGAGTATGACCGCCGAGTCGTGCAAGAAGTCGCGCACGCCCACGCGTGGCTTGGCCAGGATGTCAACCGCGCCGAGTTCGAGGGCGCGCAGGGCCAGTTCGCTACCACTCTCGGCGTAGCTGGAGCACACCACCACCGGCAGGGGATCGTCCGCCATGAGCTTGCTCAGGAAAGTCAGCCCGTCCATGCGTGGCATCTCGAGATCGAGCACGATGACGTCGGGGCGAAAGCGGGCCATCTTCTGCTCCGCGATCAACGGGTCGGCGGCCACCACCACGTCGATGTCCTTCTCGCTCGAGAGCACGGCGGTGAGCGCCTGCCGCACGACCGCGGAGTCGTCGATTACCAGTACCTGCAGGCGGCGGGGCGCCTTGCTCATGCGGAGTTCCTCGCGCCCTTCTCGCCGGCCGCGGGCTTGCCGCCCAGGCACGAGTACACCGTCGGGATGACCGTGCCGAGACTGGTGGCACCCAGGTGGTGCAGGGTTTCCGCGTGTCCGAGAAACAGGTAGCCGTCGGGGGCCAGGTGGCCGATGATCTGGCTGGTCTTGCGCGCCCGCCGGCTGGTGTGGAAGTAGATGAGGACGTTCCGGCAAAAGATGAGGTCGAACTTTTCACTCAGCGCGTAGCTGTCGCTGTTGAGGTTGAGCTGGGCGAACTCCACCACCGCGCGGATCTCGGGCCCGGCCTTCATCTTGCCCTCCTGCGACCGCACCCCGCGCAGCATGAAGGCCTTGAGGTAGCGCTCGGGGATGTCGCTCGCCTTGGCCAACGGCCACAGCCCTTGCCGGGCGCGCGCCAGAGCGCGGTTCGACAGATCGGTGGCGAGGATCCTGATGTGCCAGCCCGCCGAAGGCGGGAGCTTGGAGAGAAGCACCATGGCCAGCGTGTACGGTTCCTCTCCGGTGGCGCAGCCCGCGCTCCAGGCGCGCACGCACCGATCCCGCTTGCCCTCGGCGACCAGGCCGGTCCAGCGGGGTATCACCTCGCGCTCGATGAACTCGAAATGGTGCGGCTCGCGGAAGAAGCCGGTCTCGTTGGTCGAGATGCAGTCGAACATGCGCGCCCGCTCGGCCTCCCCGCCCTCGCTGGTCACCAGGTCGTAGTACTTGCGGAAGGAATGCAGCCCCAACTCGCGCAGCCTCCGGCTGAGGCGGGCCACCAGCAGCGATTGCTTGGCGTCCGACAGGTAGATGCCGGCTTCCCGGTGAATGAAGGTCTGAAACAGCGCAAAGTCCTGCTCGTGCAGCGACGAAGCGGCGATGTCAACCGCAAGCGGCGGGCCGAGGCCTGCGGTCATGGTGTCCATCGTGTCGCGCGCCTTCCTCATGCCGCCGACGGTGAGTTGGCGCTGGCGGGAACATCGCCGGGCGGAGGCGCGGCGCCTGCGGCAATCGACGCCGCCGAGAGCAGATCGTCCGCCGACAGCACCCGGTCGATATCGAGCAACAGCACGAACTTCTGCCCGATCTTGCCCATGCCAATCAGATAGTCGACGCGCACCCGGGTGCCGAAGGGCGGTGGCGGCTCGATGTCGCCAGCCATCAGGTCGATGACCTCGTTGACCGCGTCGGCGAGCAGGCCCATCACGGCCGGCTCGCCTTCCAGCTTCGCCTCGACCACCACGATGCAGGTCCGCTTGCCCGGCTGCGACGGAGGTAGACCGAACCTGACCGCCAGGTCGATGACGGGGATGACCTTGCCGCGCAGGTTGATCACTCCGCGGATGGACGCGGGGGTCTGTGGCACGCGGGTGGGAGGCTGGTACTCGATGATCTCCTTGACCTGCAGAATACCAGCCGCGTACTCGTCGCCGGCAAGCGTGAAGGTCAGGTACTGGGCGGGTTTTTCCGATGCCTGCGCTTTTTCCATGGTGCTGCCTCAGAAGCGACGAAAGTCCTGTTCTCCGTCGGGTTCGCTGCTCGGACTGGCCTGCTGGTCTGGGTCTGCCGAGGTGACGGGCCGAGGCAGGCGGGCAGGCGATGGGCTGGGCCCAGGCTTTGCCGGCCGGGCCGGCTGCCCCGCCGCTGCCGTGGGCTTGCTCCGCGCGAGAGCCTGCCCCGGCTTGTGGGGCGGAGACAAAAGCAGGGAAGCGGGCTTTTGCGAGACAACCGGCGTGTTCTTCTCGCGAGTGGCCGGCGCCTGCTTCACTCCCATCTTGAACCCGGAAACCATCTGCAACAGGGCATCGGCCTGCGATGCCATTTCCTCGGCGGTGGAGGCCAGTTGCTCGGCGGCCGAGGCGTTGCGCTGCGTGACCTGATCGATGCGCCCGATCGCTTTGTTCATCTGCGTGACGCCCGCCGCCTGCTCATTGCTCGCGGCCGCCACCTCCTGCACCAGATCGGAGGTCATGCGTATCGAGGGAACGAGTTCCTGCAACATCTGGCTGGAGCGATCCGCGACCTTGAGGCTGGACGCCGCCAGCGTGTTGATCTCGCGCGCCGCCATCTGACTGCGCTCGGCCAGCTTGCGCACCTCGGACGCCACCACCGCGAACCCTTTGCCCTGCTCGCCCGCGCGCGCCGCCTCGATGGCCGCGTTGAGCGCGAGCAGGTTGGTCTGGTAGGCGATCTCCTCGATGATGCTGGTCTTCTGCGCGATCGACTTCATCGCGTCCACGGTCTCCTGCACCGCCCGGCTGGTCTCACCCGCGTCCCTCGCCCCTTTGACCGCAATCTGCTCGGTCTGCCGGCTGTTCTCCGCGTTGCCGGTGATCGATGCGCTCATCTCCTCCAGGCTGGCGGTGGTCTCCTCGACCGCCGAGGCCAGATCGCTGCTTCCATGGGACAGCGATTGCGATGAACTCGCGATCTGCGTGGCAGCGGTGTTGAGCCCGCTGGCGCTCCCACGAATCTCCTCGATGATGGTTTGCAGATTGCGCGACATGCGAGTAAGCGAGGCATACAGGCTGCCCACTTCGTCCGAGCGATCGAGATCCACGGTGGCGGTCAGATCCCCACGGGCAAATTCCTCCACCATGCCCCCCATCTTGACCACGGGCGTGGCGATGCTGCGGATCATGGCCAAACCGATGGCCAGGGTGAGCGCCGCCCCGATCAGGAAGCTGACGATGACAATCAGCTGGTTTCGCGTCGCCGCGATGCCCAGCGACTGCGATACCGGACCCGTGGTCCTGGCGTCGGCGCCGAAAATGGCCGCCGCAGTTCCGGAAACCTGATCGATGCCCTGGTAGCCGGTGTAGGCCAGCCACCCCATCAGAATCAGCATGGCGGCAAAGGCCAGCACGAGACGGGTCGCGATCCTCACGTTGCTCATCATGGACCTTCCTCCACACTCTGGGCCGGGCCTGTCTGAACCTCCGGGTACCTGTCCGGGCTCACGGTTGCGATCGCTTGTCGGAGAATAATCGGGATGTCCAGGATCAGCGCCACCCGGCCGCTGCCCAAGATGGTCGAGCCGGCCACTCCGGTCACATCGCCGAGCAGGCGGCCCAGCGGCTTGACCACCGCCTGGATCTCGCCGTGCAGCGAATCCACGATGATGCCCGCGTCAACCTCGCCGTTGCGCACCACCACCACGTTCTCACGCGCGGGGGACGTGGCCTCGCTGGCGAAGAGCTGGCGCAGACGCAGGCAGGGTAGCGGGCGCCCGCGCAGGTTGAGCACCACTGAGCCTGCGGCACTGACGTGCAGTTCAGCGGGCAACTCCACGCATTCCACCACGGTGTCCATGGGGATGACGTAGGTGTCCTCGCCCACCGACACGGCAAAGCCGGGAATGATGGCCAGGGTGAGCGGGATGCGCATACTCACCACCGTCCCCGCCCCGGGCGTGCTCTCCACCTCGACCGACCCGCGCAGCGCCTCGATGCTGCGGCGGACGATGTCCATGCCGATCCCGCGTCCCGACAGGTCGCCGACCTCGGCCGCGGTCGAGAAGCCCGGCTCGAAGATCAGGCGCAAGAGATCCTCGTCGCGCACGTGATCGGGATCGGGCAAGAGCCCGCGACTGTGCGCCGCCTCGGCCAATCGCTTGCGATCGATCCCCTGCCCGTCGTCGCTGACCTGCACGACGATGCAACTCGCCTCGCGGCGGGCGCGGATGACCACCAGGCCGGACGGATCCTTGCCGCGCTCGCGCCGCCCCGCCGGGGTCTCGATCCCGTGCGAGATGGCGTTGCGGATGATGTGGGTGAGCGGATCGCGCAGATGCTCGATGACGGTGGTGTCAACCTCCACATCGCCGCCGTCCACCAGCAGGCGGGCCGACTTGCCGTGCGTCGCCGCCGTGTCGCGCACGGTGCGCGAGTACTGGCGGCAGGTCGGCCCCAGGGGAACCATGCGGATCTTCATGATCAGATCCTGCAGATCGAAGAACAGCCGATCCGCCTCGTGGTGAATCTCGAGCGGTTGCGCGCACCCCGCACTGGCATCCAGGGCGTCGTGCAGGCGGCCGCGCGCGATGGCGATCTCGCCGACGATGTTGAGCAACTGATCGAGACGATCGACCTCCACGCGCAAGGTTTGGGCGCGCGCAGGGGCAGCGGCCACGACGCCGACGCTGGCCCCCTCAGGCGCAGGCGCACGCGTCGGCCCCGCGCCCTCGGAATGGACGCTCCAGCGGGCCAGATCGCTCATCAGGCGGGACAACTCGGGCGGCAACGAACGTTGCTTGTCCGATACCGTCGGCACCATCTGGCGCATGAGATCCACCGCGCGCAGGATCACCGAGACCAGTTCGGGCGTTGCGTGCAGGATCTGTTTGCGCATGCGATCGAGCACGTCCTCGATGGAGTGGGCGAGTTCCGAGAGCTCCATGAATTCGAGCATGGAGGCGTTGCCCTTGAGGGTGTGCGCCCCGCGGAATATGGCACGCAGGGTCTCCTCGTCCTCGGGATGCGTCTCGAGCAGGATGAGCGCGTCCTCCATGGTCGACAGGTTCTCTTCCGAGTCGACCAGGAAGGCCTTCACCAGGGCGTCACGATCGATCTTCATGGCTCTGCTATAGCCTCCACACCCAGGCCGACCCGTCGTCGACGTTGAAGATCAGCCGCCGACCCCGTGTCCCGCCCACGTCCTTCGCCACCACCGGCACGTTGTCCGCGGCCAGCATCTTCCAGGCCATGCGCGCGTTGCTTTCGCCCAGATCATTCAAGCGCTTGCCCAGGCTGGGCAGCACGCCGGCGCCGCCGAACACCTTGGCGCGCAGCTTGCTTTCCCCGCCGCCCAGGGCGCGCACGGCCTTGATGAGCGCTGGGATGGCTAGGCTGCCGTACTTTCCCGTGTTGCCCTCGACGGCGCGTCCTTCGGGGAGCAGGTAGTGGACCGCCCCGCCGGCCTGCGCGCGGTCGTCCCAGACGCAGACCGCGATGCAGGATCCGAGGACCGTCTTGACAGCGTACTGCCCGAAAGCCACGTGCATGTGCCCGGGATGCAGATACACGGTGGGGCGATCGTCAGGAGCTCCCGCCGCCGGCGCCTTTTGGGTGGCAAGCCCGCCAGTCTCTCTGCTATCCGCGAGCCGCACGAGATTTGTCCTAGCCATCCCTGCGCCCCCAGTAGGCAGCCCGCCGGGCGCTGCGGCCGGCGCAGATGAGAACGATCGCCGCCTGGTTGGCCAGCAGATCGAAAAGCGCACGGTCGACTGTGCTGATGCCTGGCTTGTGTGGAAGCAGATCGAAGATGCCGATGGCACCGGTGCACAGTCCGCCCGCCCGCAGCGGGATACAGGCGGTAAGGCCGTCGGCGTCGTGCGCCCGCCGCGTGCTGGAGGCCGGCTTGCCACGAAGGAAGATCTGGCCGCGCGTGACCACCTGGTTGAAGACCCCCTTGCGCGCGGGCACCCTGGCCCAGCGTTTGCCGTCGATGCCCTGGCTGGCCTGCAAAAGCAGGTTCTTCCCGTCCCGGTCGAGGCGCCAGATGGCGATCTCCTCGGAACCGACCAGCGTGACGATGATGTCCTTGATGTTATCCATCGCCTCGGCCGGGTCCACGCTGCAATGAAGACGGGCGCTGGCGACCCAGAGGGTGGTCATGCGTTGCAGGCCGGCCTCGAGAGCGGCGCAGCGCTCGGCCAAACGGCGGTTTGCCGATGCTAGCAACGTCGACCCCGAGGCGCGGCGTAACTCGCCGGCCGTGGGGTCGCTCGGCTTGATCCGGTCATTCCTCGGCATTCCATTCGCCCAGGCAGTTCTTGACCTTGGCCAGAAGCTCACCGGGATCGATGGGCTTGATCACGTAGTCGTTGCAGCCGCTCGCGTAGCTGGCCTCGAGCGAGGCCACCCCGCCGCGCGACGTAATCATGATGACGGGTATGTCTTCCGTCTTCTTGCATGCGCGCAGCACCTTGCAGGTTTCGATGCCGTCCATGTTCGGCATGACCACGTCGAGCAGGATGAGGTCGGGGAGTTCATCCTGGGCCTTGTGGAACCCCTCCACCCCGTCACGCGCCGTGATCAGTTCGTAGTTCTCCTCCGACAGGAGCATGCAGGTCATGAGAAGTGAGGTCGACGAGTCGTCGACCAGCAGGATCTTCTTGCGATTCTCCACGTTCATTCCCCTCTCACAGCGGTCGTCGGAATGCTGCTGCAACTTGAGACTAGTCTTGATGCATTAGACGGCGCGGTCGGTGCGAATCGGATTTGCTTGTCCGCCCCATGCCGACGTGCCTGTAGGCATGGCTCCTACGGCGGGCATCGCTGCGTGGTTCAGGCTGGGGCCTGAAGTGACGATGCTAGAGGCACTGTCTTCGAGGCAACCAGTCGGCTGCGTCAGGGAGAAATCAGAATGGGCGAAGAAAGATTCAGGGTATCGGGACTTCGGATCACCCAGAAGTTGACGATCCCGTTCGTGCTCATCCTGGTGGGCGCGATCGCGGCCCTCGGCTCGTTCTCGATACGCTCGACCCGCACGGCGATGATCCAGCTTCTCGAGAAGCGCGCCGAGATCATGGCCCACACCCTCTCGGCCACTGTCCCGGATCAGGACCAGATTGACGGGGCCAAGCGGGCCGACAGCGACGTCGCTTACGTGCACTGGATCAATCCCCAGGGCCAGGCGCTGGTGTCGACCGAGCCCGAGGCCAAGAACCAGGTTCTCTTGCGCGACGATTTCGAGCGTGAGATGGGCAAGACCCGGCAAATGGTGCGGCGACAGGTTCCCAACAACAGCGTGGTATTTGAAGTGGCCGCTCCCATCAGGTTCATGAACGAGGCGGTCGGGGTCATCCGCATCGGCATGTCGACCCGTCAGGCCGAGGCCATGGCCACAACGAATGCACTCATGATCGGGCTGGTCGGCCTTCTCGCCCTGGTTCCGGGCGTCATCATCTACTACTACGTCGCCCGCCGGATCACCGTGCCGCTCCGCCAGGTCGTGGCCAAGACCGAGCAGGCAGCCGACGGTGATCTGACGGTGAGGGTCACGGTGGATTCGCACGACGAGCTCGGCCAGATGGGACAGTCGTTGAACAAGATGCTGGCCAGTTTCCACGACCTGATGACCCAGGTACAGCAGGCGACTAGCGAGGCTGCATCCGCGGCGCGCGGATTCGCGGCGAGCGGCGAGCAGCTGTCCGCCGGGGCGGGGCAGCAGGCCTCATCCATCGAGCAGACCACCGCCTCGCTGCAACAGATGAGCGCCTCGATCGGGCAGAACGCCGAGAACAGCCGTCAGATGGAAACCATGGCACTGAAGGGCGCCCACGACGCCGAGGACAGCGGCAAGGCGGTCAGTGAGACCGTGCAAGCCATGAAGGCCATCGCCGAGAAGATCACCATCGTGGAGGAGATCGCCTACCAGACCAACCTGCTCGCCCTGAACGCGGCCATCGAGGCGGCGCGCGCCGGTGAACACGGGCGGGGCTTCGCCGTAGTTGCCAGCGAAGTGCGCAAGCTGGCCGAGCGAAGCCAGGCGGCGGCGCGCAAGATCGGCGATCTCACCATCTCCAGCGTGAACGTGGCCGAACGGGCCGGCAGGGCTCTGGCCGCGCTGGTTCCCTCGATACAGAAGACCACAGAACTGGTCCAGCGGGTAGCCGCTGCTTCCCGCGAGCAATCGTCCAGCGTCACCCAGATCAACCGGGCCCTGAGCCAGGTCGACGAGGTGACCCAGCGAAACGCGACCGCGGCCGAGGAGTTGGCCAGCACGGCGGACGGGCTGGCTGGCCAGGCCGAATCGCTCCAGCAGCTCATCTCGTTCTTCCGGGTGGGCAGAACCGCGGCGCCCTCCGAACTGCGCGCGCGTCTGCCAGCGCACGGAGCGGACGGCTGATGTCGACCAGCCCGCATTTTTGAGGGGCGACCGCAGGTCGCCCCTACGGCCGTGCGCGACCCACCCGCATCACATCTTGGGTAGGGACGACCTGCGGTTGCCCAACTCCCCGCCGTAGACCCCTATTCTGAATTCCAGGGTGTGAGAAGCCATGGCTTCGCCCAGCCAATTTCGCGCTACAATGCCCGACCTGACGATGTCGCTCCTCCGTTCCGCAGAAGCTGAGCTAGAACCCCAGACCGACCTGGCAGCGGTCAAGGCCCCCATGCGCCTGGCTCTTGAGGCGGCCGCGCAGGCCGGCCGGTCGGGCGAAGTGCCGGTGGGCGCCGTGGTGATGGCCCGCGGTCGGGTGGTGGCCGTGGCGCACAACCAGCGCGAGTGCCTCAACGACCCCACAGCCCACGCCGAGATCATCGCTCTGCGGGCCGCGGCAGCCGCGCTGGGAGGCTGGCGTCTGGTCGATGCCGATCTCTACGTGACCATGGAGCCTTGCCCGATGTGTGCCGGTGCCCTGGTCAATGCGCGCATACGGCGGCTGTATTACGGTTGCGACGATCCCAAGGCGGGAGCCGCGCGCACGCTCTACCGACTGCTCAACGACGCCCGGCTCAATCACCAAGTCGAGGTCATTCCTGGCGTGCTGGCCAGCGAGAGTGCTGCCCTGCTCAAGTCGTTCTTCCTGCGCCTGCGCCAGCCCGCGGCGGATCTCAGGGTCGCGGGCCGCTGACGCTCGCTGCTCGGCCGGCTGCGGCGCCCCGGCGCTGACCGGGTGGTGCGGTGGTCATGGGATCTCGCTGCCCGCGTAGCTCGCGGCTGCGCAGGTCCGTGATGGCGCCCGCCAGCGCGTCAGCCACCGTCTTCTTGCCCTGCTCGGAAAGCAGAAAGGGACCCTCTTCCGGGTGATCGAGGAATCCCACCTCGACCAGAACCGCAGGCATTTCCAGCCCTTGCAGGACGTCCAGCGTCGCGCCGGTCTGCTTGATACCGCGATCCCGATCCGATCCCAGCGCGTCGGACAGACGCCACCGGATACGTCGAGCCGCGGCCAGGCTGTCGGCCGCGGCGGTGCGCGCCTGATGCGCGGCCCAGGCGGCCTGTGCATCGTCGTCGGCCAGCAAAGCCGCCCGCGCCACCTCCTGATCGACGTCCGAAGTCGGTAGTACGAAGATCTCGAAGCCGCGCTGGCTGCCCGGTCCCTGCTCGGCCGACGCCGCGTTGGCGTGGATGCTGAGAAACAAGCGCGCGCCGGCCTGGTTGGCACAGCGGGCCCGCGCGCGAATGGGCACCAGCAGATCCCCATTGCGGCAGAGCACGACTTTGAGGCCAGGCTCGCCCAGCAAACGCCGCTGCACCAGGCGGGCGATGTCGAGCGTCAGGTGCTTTTCGTACAGTTCGGGCTTGGCCGTGGGCGCTCCGCGATTGGACCCACCATGTCCCGGATCCAGGGCCACCACGAAGGGCTGCTCGCCTGTCGCGGCCGCGAGATAGGCGCAGAGCATGGTTGCCACGGAGATATGAAACATCGGGAGACCGCTCTTTGCGCTAAGTTAGCGCCGAGGCGGGGCCCACGCGACAATTGTGACTATCGAAATGGGAACCCTCAAAGGGTTCCCATGCCCTTCGGCTCCCCACGCCCACCCCCACCCCGCTCGCTTCGCTCGGCCTCGCGCGATGGTCCCCGGCGAGCAACGAGGGCGCGCGCGAAGCGCGCGGGGTGGGCGGGGTGGGCTGTCCGTCCCGAAGTCCCCGTAGGGGGATCTCGCCGGCTCCCCACGCGACTAGGCTCTATACTGGTCGTCAATGCCGAAAGCCATCCCCAGCCCCAACCTGACCGCCGTGCTGGCCCTGGCGGCGCTGGCCGACCTGCTGCTTTACCGACTGGCTTCGCACGTGTTTCTGCCCAGCCATCCCGCCTGGGGCGTGGCCCGCATCTTGTCAGACCTCGGGCTCTTCATGTCCAACCTGGGGAGCGTCCTCGGAGTGGTGTTGGTCGCCGTGGTGCTGCTGCGCGCTTTGCGGGGCGACTCGATCTTTCCGCGCTCCATGCGCATCACGGTCAGCACCATCGGGCTGTTCTTCGTGATGCTGGCCACGGCTGGCGTGCTGGCGCTGCCGGTTCCTGACCGTTTCGTGGCCTACCTTCGTATCAGTCACGCCTTTCTGGCTGGGTTCGTGGTAGCAGGGCTATGGCACAAGCGCTGCCCCTTGCGTCTGAAACTTGCGGTGACCTTGTTTGCCGCTCCCATCGTCCTGCAGGCAGCGACCATGTTCTGCGAGCGCATGGGATGGTCGCCTTTTCTCGTGGGGCATGGTTCCCGCATGGCAGAGGCCAGCACATTCTTCGCCCTGCTCCTGTCACCGGTCCTGGTTTCCCCCCGCCCACGTGGGGGTCTTCAAGTCGCGGCTATGCTCGGTGCCGGACTGATTTCCCTCGCCCTTCTGTCCCTGGCCATGATGCGATACTTCGGCCTTGCTCAGGTGGTGGCCCTCTATGGGCTTCACTTCGATTTGCCTGCCGCCGCAGGCGTGGTGGGCATGGTGGTGGCGGCCTATGTGGCCGCGACCGCAGCCGCAGCGGCCTGTCTTACCGGTGATGGGGCATCACGACTGCTTGGCTACGGTCTTGTGCTCCTGGCCATGACCGGTCATCAGATCGTGGCGACCAACCAGACCGTTTTTTCGCTCTGTGGCCTGTGTGCGCTGGCTCTGGGTGCTGTGCGTCTGGGAGCTGCGGCCACGGTGGTTGCTGCCCGCAGTTCTGCCTCGCCCGATGACGCCTTGTCACATCAAATACACGGTCGCAATTGACTGCGAAACACAACCCTCCGAGTCAAAAGCAACCTGAAGACAGTCTCCCCTCTACGGGAGACCGGGAGACGGGCGCCAACTGTGGAGCGGGGACTAGCGACGCCCGCGCGCGATCAACTCGCGCTCGGCGCGAAGCCAGTTCTCTTGGTCGTTTCCACCCTCGCGCTGGTAGATCTCGAAGGCGCGGGCCGCGATCTCTTCCTGGGTCGGCTGGTAGCGGGCGCTTGCCTTGGCAGCAGGAGCTGCCGGGGTTGGATTCTTCGCGGGAACAGTCTTGGGAGTAGTCTTGGTAGCCATTTTTCAGTCCTTTGTGGTCCCAAGGTTGGTCACGAAGGGCGGCCTGTCAAGAAAATCCTGACAGCGCACACCATGCTCCTGGCGGATGAGAACGCACTGTGCTAATGCGTGATGCTACGGTTCTTCCGGCAGGCTCCCCTCAAGAACCCGCGCGGTGACGCGAAAGAGACCCAGCTCTGCGCGGGAACATTCCCGAGTTTTCTGTCCGCAACTGCGGCATGCTGCCTGCGTGCCATCACCAGTGAAAGATCGCCGCTACTTTGCCGGCGCGGTCGACAGGATCGACTCGATCTGGGTCATGAGCGCGTTCATCTCCTGCATGGCTGCCAAGAAGGGCGCCGAGGTGGTCAGGTCCACGCCGGCCCGGGCCAGCAGGGTGACGGGGAAATCCGAACCGCCCGCTGATAACAGGGCCAGATAGCGATCACGGGCCACCGTAGTGCCGCGGGCCTGCTGGTCGAGGATGGCCTTGGTCAGCGCAGTGGAGGCAATCAAGCTCGTCGCGTACTGGTATACATAGAAGTCGTAGTAGAAGTGCGGAACGAAGCTCCACTCGTCCCCGTACAGTTCGGCAACAGTGCAGATCCCCTCGTCGTGCCCGTAGTAACGACGAACCAGTCGCAGGTAGGCGGCGCTGAGCGCCTCGCCGGTCAGGGCCTCGCCCTTCTCTGCGCGCTCGTGGATGGCCAGCTCAAACTCGGCGAACATGGTCTGCCGGAACAGAGTCGTGCGCAGGCTTTCCAGGCGCTCGCCCAGCAATGCCAGCCGCTCGCGGTCATTGCGGGCCTCGGCCAGCGCCCGATGAACCAGCAGGTTCTCGTTCAGGGTCGAGGCGATCTCGGCGACGAAGGTGGCGTAACTCGACGTCGCAAACGGCTGGCTCTCCCCGGCCAGCAGGGTGTGCATCGAATGCCCCGCCTCGTGCGCCAGGGTGGACACGTCATCCCACTGGCCATTGAAGTTGAGTAACTGGTAGGGATGCACGCCGTACACGCCGGTCGAATACGCGCCCGCGCGCTTGCCCGTGCTGGGCAGAAAATCCGTCCACCCGGACTGCAGGCCGTGGGCCAGCTTCTTGCCGTACTCCGGTCCCAGCGGTGCCACCGCGGCCAGGGTCATGGCCACCGCATCCTCCACCGAATAGTGGCGGTCGACCTCGCTGACCAGCGGCGCATACAGATCCTCGTAACCCAGTTCCGCCAGACCCAGCATGCGCTGCCGCAGCTTCAAATAGCGGTGCAACGTCGGCAGGTTCGCATTGACGTCCTCGATCAGCTGCCCATATATGTCGGCCGGGATGTTGTCGTGGAAAAGCGCGGCCTCCAGCGTCGACGGGAAGTGGTGCACGTCGCGATCGAAGATGTGCGCCTTCAGTTGCGCGGACAGCGTCGCGCCGGTGGTGCGTTCAAATGTCTTGAGCGCGCCAAAGAAGGCCTGGAAGACTTTCACCCGATCGGCCCGGTCGCGCGAGGCGCGGGTGCGCGCGAACCCGGCGGGATCCAGTCGGACATCCTCACCCGTCGATAGCGTGACCGTCGGATAGGGCAGATCGGCGTCCTTGAGCACGCCGTACACCGTGCTGGGCGCGATGCTCAGCTCGCCGGCCATGGCCACGATGCGTTCCTCCTCGGCGGCCAGGGTGTGCGGCTTCCAGCGCAACACGTCCTGCAGGTAGAACGCCCATTCGCGCAGCCGCTTCTCCTTGGCCAGCGCCGTCCGGATGGTCGCCTCCGGCAGGGTCAACAGCTCGGGGCGCAGCCAGGCGGTGACGGTATCAAGCTGGACGGACAGCGAGTCGGCCTCGGCCCGCATGGCGCGCGGGGCGGCCAGCCGGGTGTTCTCGTCGCTGCGCGCGTGGGCGTAGACCGCGATCCGCTGCAGCTCGTTCTGCAGAGCCCCCATCTCGGACAGGGCATCGGCCAGAGCCTTGGCCCCGTCGCCCAGATGGCCCTTGTGCCGCTCAAACCCCGACACCTTCTTGGCCAGCGCCGCTTTGGCCTTGGCCCAGGCCTTGTCCGAGACATAAAGCTCATCCAGTTTCCACTTGTACTTGGTGTCGATGCGGCTGCGATCGATTTCCTTGGCGGCCGCCTGGCCCGAGGGCGCGGACGGAGCGGCGGCAAGCGACAGGGCGGCGAGAGGAAGGGCGAATGACTGCATGATGAACCTTTTCGCAATGGACCGGAAGCAACCGGCAGAGCGTTCTGCAAGGCCGGTTCCGACCGACCGGCGCAGTCTACCCCATCGCGCCGTGGCCGGGGTCGCTGACACGTCCTGACCCGCAACCGTCCTATCTGTCCATCACAATCAAATAGGCCAGGGTCTGATTGACGAGTTGATAGGCCACTTCGCCGAAGGTGATTGGACCCAAAAAGGCGCCGGTCCTCTTGCCCCCCAGTTTCGAGTGCAAGTAGTTGAAGATGCAATTGCAGGAGAACGCGATCTCGCCATTGTGCTCGGCCGACAGGCGTTCAGGGAAGCGACGGACGTAGTCGTCGAGGGGTTTGGCCGGACGGTACTCCATGCCTTGGAAGACCGGGGCATGGCCGGCTGCGCCGACGGGTGCGCCGATGTTGAGGCCATGCACACCGCTCATGCCTCGCGATGAGCGTGCGCACGATGATGCCGCCTCGCAGGTTGGAATGCCAGTGTGAGTCATGGCGACACCAAAGTAACCCTTCGAATGTCTTGGACGCCGGTCTCTCGATTGAAGCTTTGGGTCGCTCGTCCACATTTCCCCATGTGTACGCTGAGACGACTGTCGTGAAACCCCCTGCAGGGAGAGGATCCATGAACCACTGCGTTGGCAAGACACTCCTGGCTCTATTGGCGATGCTGCCGGTCCTATTTGTCGGCGGATGTGACTCGTCGGGGACACCCGCGGTCACAGGCGGAACAGGTGGCGCGAGTCACGCAACGGGCGGCACGACGGAAACTGTGACTGGCGCAACGAATCCCGCGACCGGCGGCACGACGTATATCTTGACTGACAGCTCAGCTCTCGGAACTGCCGGCACGACGGGAAACACCAGCGCACCAGAAACCGGAGGCACGGCGGCCGGGGGCGGCCCTGGTGGTGCCAGTTCTGAGGGCGGGATCGGAGCCGGTGGCGTGAGCACCTCTGGTGGCGTGACCACCTCGGGCGGCGCGATTGCCTCCGGCGGCGTCACGGCATCTGCCGGCGCAACGGGCAGAGGCCCCGGCGGGACCGTCGTGGGCGGTAGGAGCGGGAGCGGCGGCGCGGCAGGCGGAGCCGGTGGCGCGAGCGCCTCGGGTGGTGGAACCACCTCGGGTGGCGCGATTGCCTCCGGCGGCGTCACGGCATCTGGCGGTGCAGCGGGTAGAGGCGCCGGCGGAAGTAGCGCGGGCGGCAGGGGCGGCGCCGGCGGCACCACGCCAACCGGCGGCGCCACGCCAACCGGCGGCAGCACGCCAACCGGCGGTGCTACGCCAACCGGCGGCACGACGGGGGCGGGAAGCACGGGGACCGCGCCATCGGGGACACCGGTCAGCGTGCACGGACAGCTCAGCGTCAAGGGGAACAAGATCGTCGATCAGAACGGCAATCCCGTGACGCTGCATGGAATGTCGATGTACGCGTGGTCTCAACAGGGGACGCAATTTTACAATGCCTCCGCGGTTGGGCATCTTGCCAAGGATCTAGACTGCGCCGTTCTTCGCATTCCCATCCTGCCCAACGATCTCTCTTCGCAAACGACGCTGGTCAAGACTGTAGTCGAAGCCTGCATCGCCAACGGCATATACGCAATAATCGATTGGCATGGGGGCGGCACCTCTCAAACAACCGCAGCGGCGAGCTTCTTTGCCAGCATGGCCACGGCCTATGGTAACACTCCCAACGTCATGTATGAGCCGTGGAACGAACCCACCGTGGCCTGGGCCACTGTCAAGACCTATCATGAAGCGATCATAGCGGCGATCCGTCCTATCGACCCCGACAACATCATCATCCTTGGGACTCCGCAGTGGGACCAGCTACCTCAAGATGCTGCCGCCGATCCTGTCACCACAACAACGAACCTGGCCTATACAGTCCACTTCTACGCGAATAGCCATCCCCTCGCCGGTTTCGAACCGGGTATAAACACTGCGCTGAAGGCAGGCCTTGCCATCTTCGTGACCGAATACGGTGGATGCTCGGCGAACGGAAGCGGCACCTTCAATGCGGCGGCATTGCAGCTCTGGTGGAACTTCCTTGATGCGAACGACATAGGTTGTACCAACTGGGCGGTCGAGACCAATGGGGAGACATCCTCTATCTTCAAGCCGAGTGCAAGCGCAACCGGCCCGTGGACCACTGCCGATCTCACGAGCCCGGATGGCACAACGATCATTAGTTACATACAGAGCAAGTACGCCGCGACCCTGACATCACCCTAGTCTTCCCGCACGAGATCGCGACCGGCAACTCTGCCTGAGTGACCACCGGTCAATAGGGCGCTGGAAAGAGCAGGCGCGATCTTTTTTGCGAGGCATCCCGCTCCCTCTTCTTCTTCCTGATCTGTGAAGCCGCGTGGCCTGGCTGGCAATCGTGCGGTCGACCGGCGCAGCGGGCCCGATCGTGGTTTCAGCCGATTCATCCGATTTGACGTCAGGCTCGATTGCGGTCGGCGCGCAATAGCCGGGTGGAAACGCTGATTCCATGTTGTCGATCAGCACGGCCTTCTTCATCATTTCACCCTCGATAGCACGCGAAACGCGACCCGTCATCCTGCCCTTCGCACGTCCTTGAGATAGGGCGGAGTTCGGCCGTAGGATACGCCATTCTGCCATGAGCAAAAGGCGCGGTTCTGAATGCCCATGTTCCTGAACCTTCACGGTGATGACGTGCGCGAGAGCTTCGCTCGGAGGTTGGACAAGTGTTGAGAACTCGCGCCGTCAGCCTCTGGCGCGACGCACTGACCCTGCTCGGGGCGGGGCTGCGCCGTGATCCCTTGGTCGGCCCGCGCGTGGTGCAGTTGAACATCGCCGACCGCTGCAACCTGCGCTGTATCATGTGCAACCACTCGTGCTTTCCCCCGGGCGGTTTTCTGGATCCCGACCGGGCGGCATCGCTGATTGACGAGCTGGCTGCGCTCGGTCTGCAGGAGTTGTTCTGGCACGGCTACGGCGAGCCCTGCCTGCACCCGCACCTGGGTGACATGATCGCCACGGTCGGTCGGCGGCACCCGGTGCTGCGGCAGTTCACCGTCAGCAACGGAACCTGCATCTCCGAGAGTCTGGTGGGCATTCTGCGCGATCGCGACGTCGGGGTCCGCATTTCGGCGCACGCCGGCGACCGGGAGACTTGGGCTCGCATCCATCCCCACAATGATCCGGGCCTTTTTGACCGCATGGTCGAGGCGATCGCCCGCCTGGCCGAGGGCCGCCCTGGCAGGGTCGAGCTTCTGTTTGCCCTGTTCGAGACCAATCGTGAGCAAATTGACGGCATGATTCGCCTGGCGCGGGAGACCGGTGTGCGCCGGGTTCTTTTCCGCCCGATGCGCCTCTTCCGCGGGGCCGACGGTGCCTGGATGAACGACCGCCTTATGCCCGGGCGGGAGGACTTCCTGCGCGTGCGCGTGCAGCTACTGAGTTTGCGCGAGGAACTGCGTGGTGTGATGGAACTGTCCCTGGATGCGTTCGCCATGTCGGGATTCGACTCCGCGCTCGGCCGGCCGGTCACGGGTGACTGCTACTTGCACAACCCGTGTCTCATCGGCTGGGTGTTCAGCGTGGTGGAAACCGATGGCCGCGTTTACGGCTGCCTCCCCGAGTCCTGCGCTGGCCCACTGGGAAACATCCACCAGCAGTCCTTCCGCGAAATATGGTGGTCGGACGCCTACCGCAAATTCCGGCGCGACCGCGTGACCTGCGGGCGCGGCGGCGGCGATCCCGAGGGATGCCACACCTGGTGCCAGCACCTGGACACCAACCGGCGCCTGAACGATTTGTTGAGGTTGCGCATCGGTCTCCGACGCCGTCGCGAGCCAGCCGCGCGGGACGGGCGCTGATGAAAGCCCGGGATATTTGGGTGGGGCTGGCCATCCGGCTGGCCTTTCCCCCGTTCACCTGGTTGTTCCGCGCCTTCTACGCCCTGGCCATCCGATGCTCGGTGCGAAGCGTTCGCGCGGCACCGGGCGTGGCGGCCATCTACCTGACCGGCTCCATGGCCCGGCACGAATCCATCCCCGGCCTCTCGGACATCGATTTCAAAATCTTCGTGCGCGGGCCGCGCAACCGGGCCGCGTCCGACGAGATCCGGCGCCGCTTTGCCCGCCTCCGTCGCTGCTTCCCCGTGCTCGGGCCCCCGGACGAGAAGGGCATCCATTTCATCGAGGGTTTCGCGGCCGATCTCGATCGCTATCCGCTGCTGCGCCACCTCTTCGACCCGCGGGTGTATTGCCACCGCCTGCTGTGGGGCGAGTCCTTGCTGGAGCGGCTGGTCCCACCGCGACCGGAGGGGAACGATCTGCGACAGACCCTTCTCTGGAAGCTCAAGGATTGGATCGAGAAGGCCTCGTTGCTGGCAGAGCACCCCTTGCTGGCGCCGCCCCAGCGCCGCTACCTCCTCTACAAATCGGTGGCCGACGCCGGGCTGGTCCTGCTCATGGCCGACGACAACCAGCGACGGAACCAGGGTCGCACGACGGTCCTGCAAGAGCTTGCCACGCGGTACGACGGTGGCGTGCGCGAGACGGTAGCAAAGCTTCTGGCCGAGCGGGCTATCGCTTTCCGGAGCGCGCTGGCGGAAACCGGCGAGGTGTGGCAGCTCTTCCTCCGCCTGGTCGGGGAAGCCCTGGCTGCCCTCGGCTTCGCTCCCGCGCGTGGATCCGCTTCTTTCTCTGCGGGCCGCATCGCCGCGGCTGACCTTCCCGCCTGGCTGCGCGAGGCGCTACCGTCCGACGCGGCAGTGGCAGAATTTCCCTGGCGTCGGGTTCCACTCTCTCCCCTCGACTGTGCCTTCTTCGGCCGTCGCCTCGTGCTGGTCACCCTACCTCAATCGCTTTCCCTAGCCGGACAGTTGCGCCTGAGGGCAGCCGCCCGGCCCCACGCCGAAGAAACGCCGGTGATGATCCAGGAAAGCGGCTGGCTGCGTTCAGCCTGGTGTGAACTTCTGGATCACTGGCTCTCGCCCGAGGGGAGTGACGACATGACCGCGCTGCTGGCCGCAGGCGAGATGCCGCCGGGACCTCTCGCACAGCGCCTGCAAGCAAGACTGGCGGCATGGCAGGACCAACTCGACGAAATCCTGGCCAGCCAGGATTTGGCGCGCATGGATCGCCCGCGCTACCTGCGGTTCCTCTTCGCGGCCATGGCTTGCCTTGTCCTGCGCCGGTCGCTGGACGACGGCTCATTCGCTTTCCCGTCCGATGCGTATGGGGTTGCCGACATGCTGCGAAGAGAGACACCGCTGGCTCCCGGCTTCATCGATCTTCTCGAGGACGAGTGGCACCGGGTGCAGGAAGAGAGACTCCCGTTCCAGGAGGCCCTGTTCCATAAAACCAGAGTCCTGCTGCAGACGTGGGCAGGGCTGATCCGGCGCGACGAACCCCTCGATCGGCTGGCAGCGGTCAACGGCATTCCCGATCTGGCCCGGCTTTCCCTCTCGGTGGTTGTCGTCACCCGCAACCGCTGCCACCAACTGGCCCGCTGCCTGGACTCCCTGGCCCGCCAGAAGCGCCACCCCGACGAGCTGCTGGTGGTGGACAACGGGTCCTCGGACGACACCGCCGGGACGGTCGCGCGCTTCTCAGCCCGTTTCCCGGTGCGCCTGGTAGCAGAACCCATAGTCGGCGTGGCCGTGGCTCGCAACCGCGGGCTCAGTGAAACGCGCGGCGATGTGATTGCTTTCATCGACGACGACGCGGTGGCTGAACCAGGCTGGCTGGCGGCGATCGAGGAGGCTTTTCTGCGCGACGAGCGCGTCGGCATCGTGGGCGGGTCGATCCTCAACCTGGACACCGGTGCGACCGATCCGGTGAGCCGTTTCTTCGAGCTGGCGGAGCGGATCCCGGCATGATGATTCCCGTCCTCACCGACTATTACCAGGCGGGGTATTTGCCGAAACCCCGCTACGGGACGCTGCCGTCCTTCGTTCCCAACGTCAACCTAGCCGTGCGCCGGCAAGCCATCAAGCAGATTGGTCGCTACGACGAGGCCTGCTGGGCGGGTGAAGACGCCGACCTGTGCCTGCGGGCCGCCAGGGGAGAATGGGACATCTTCTACGAGCGGCGGGCCGTGGTCCGCCACGAGCCTAAGCATTCGCTTGGCGCGCTCATCCGCCAGTGGTGGTGGTACGGCTCGGCGGGGGGAAGGGTCTTCGAGAAGGGAATGAACCGGCGCTGCGAGGTCTACCTCTCACCCGACGCGCGCCCGCGCATCCACCGCTACCTTCGTCTGCTCTCCACCAATTTCTGCCCGCTGCGCGTGCTGGTATTCGTTTCCCCCTTCCTCCTTTTCCACCTGGGAACGTTGCTGGCGGCGGCCCTGCTGGCGCTCGGCCATAGCTGGCCGGCCTTGGCTCTTGCGCTCGCTATGGCCGTGGTCGCTCTGATTCTGCACAGCCGTTCCTCTCTGCGCGCGCTCGATCTGCGCGAACTAATCCTCTACGCAACCGTCACCTGGGTGCTGAACTGGACCTGTATCCTGGGCAGCATCGTCGGCGGCCTGCGCAGGCGCATGCTCTTTGTCTTTCCAGGGCTGTGAAGCGGAAGGACCGTGCAAAGGTCGCCATCATTTCTTCCGGCGGGTACTTCAAAAGAAGTACGCCTGCCAGAAACTGGAGGGAGATCTGGCCGCTTCACCCTGGTTTCTACTGTCGCCGCGGCGTACACTCCGGGCACGGTTCGTCCTTGTCTGTGCCGTAATAGCCTGTCTCACAATCGACGCAATGATGCCAGTATATGAGGGTTCCGCAATTATCACACTTCGTTGAACTATCGTGAAAAGACTCCTCAAAGGGCAGTCTCATCTCCTTGTGGCAGGAACCACAGTATAGTTCGATGAAGTCTTTCATTTTCTTGGAGGGGCGTGCGGTCGGTTGGTTCACCTCGGATCGCCGCTGGCCGCGGTTTCACCGTCGAGAAACGCCGCCAGGGTCCGGCAGTTCTTGTCAGAGTCGCGCCCCATGACGAAAAGGTGGGGTCGGCTGCGGTTCACCAGCGCCCAGGCGTTGCGCAGCCGCGAGGCAATCGTCCCGCCCATGCCGAGCAGTTCCACAGTGCCGCGCTCGAGCATGAATTCCAGCCCCTGGTAGACCCCGAGACCGATGATCATGTGGTTGACAAGGGCCCGCAAGGCAGCGGCGCGCGACAGAGGGCGGATCTCCGAAACCGTCCCGAGGCTGCGTTGCCCGGCGATGAGGTAATCGGCCGGGGTCGCTGCGCCGATGCGGTCGCGGAAGAAGTCGATGTCGATGACCGTCTTCGGATCGAACTCCATCCTTCGCAGCGTGCGGGTGTAGCGCTCGGGCACGCCGGTTTGCTCCCCGGGCCGGACGCCGATGCGCAAGGGAAAGGGGAGGATCGTGGCCTGCCGGTTAACCACAGGCGTGTCCTCGGCCAACAGACGAAAATTCGGGTTTTCCAGCAGTCCGAGGGCCATGGTGCTCTTGCCGCCGCCCGAGGGCAGCATCAGGATCACGCCGCGGCCGCGGTAACTGCCCGCAAGAGCGTGGATGCGGTGCAGGCCACGCTGGTCGAGGTGCTGTCCAACCACGGAGAGTGTTTGCAGATAGGCGATCTCATGCAGCAACACGGGATCGGTCCCGTACACGGTGCACTCCCACCGGTCGCGGTCCAGCACAGCCAGGGCGCGGCCGAAGTAGTCGACAAAGGTCTGCGTGCCGTTGCGAAAACAGACGTTGCGGGGTGTTGTGAAGGCCGCGCGCACTGGTGGCAATCCGTCGAAAGGTGGCAGCGCAACCACCAGCTCGATCTGGTGGTTCGGCCGTCCACCCGACGGGTCGACGGCGAACCAGGAGAAATCCCTGGCGACCTGTGCGAGAAGATCCTCATCGAGGCAACGCACGCGGACCTTGCAGCCGTGGATGTCGAAATTGGCAATCATGGAAGAAGCGAGTCCGGCGCTCTCAGGGAACGGAGCATAGCCTTACTTCTCCCTGAATAGCGCAGGTTTCGCGACGCTCGATCCGAATCCAACGTTGGTAGGCGCTGCACTCACAGCCCTCGGGCAAGTAGAGTTCGAAGGATCTGTTCCGGAGAATGCGACGCAGACGGGGTTGGCCGACATGGCACGTGCGACCACGAGAAACGCTTGCGGTTCAAACGAAGGCGGATCTGGACAACGCCCGCAGGATCTCGCTGGCGGTCTTCACCATGGCCACCAGCTCGTCCGCGCTGGGCGGCTTGGTTTCCCAAACCAGGCGAAGCTCGCCCTCCTCGAACGCGATCTCCAGCTTGGCCGCGCTCGCCTCGCCGGCCAAGACGCTGGCGAGTCTCTGGCCCACCTCGGGAGTGCACGTGCCCACCATATTGCCGGACACCGCGAACGGAGTCTCCAGCATCGAGCTCATGTACTCGGCATAGTCTGCCGGGGTACGGTTGGGCGGGCAGGTACCCAGCGTGAAATCGGCAACCGACTGGCCCAGCCCACGGAAAGTCACGACCATTTCGGTCCAGCCACCCGGAGCCTTGCCGCGGGTCTTTCGCTCCATGAGCCCGGTTACCCCATCCACCTTGAATTCCAGGCTGTCCCATGCGCCCGAGCGGTGCGGCCCGATCGAACCGCCGGTTCGAGATGCCACGGTGGCCAACAGTGCCTGCCATTCCTGATCGATACGCCGGGCGGCCAGGTAGCACAGGAACACGATCAGCCCGATGGCACCGAACGCAATTACGAAGGTCTCCGTCTTTCCCATGGACGGGGCTTATACACTGCCCTCGTCGTTGGGACTATCGCCGCACGATCCGAAGGATCTACGATTCTTGAGCTAGGTGGACGAGACCGAGAAGCAGTTGTTTATGAACTCCTGCGGCGATCCTCCGTCCGAAGAGATCTCCCAGCCCCACTGCACCTGATCAAGGGTCCAAGTGTCGTCGAATATCCCGTATTGGGTGGTGTTGTTGGCGATGAGCCAGTCCAGCATGGCCTTGATATCCACAGTGCCCGACGTGACGTTGGTGTTGCTGACGAACGAAATCGTGGCATTGCTCCCGTTGCTGCCATAGTGGACGGTCCAGGTATAGTCGCCGATTGTGGGCTTCGTCGTTGCTACAATGGACGAGATCGGCCCCGCCTTGTACGTGTACATCCAAATCATGATCTCGATGCGCGTGTTCCCGCCGCCGGGGGTCCTGACCCATATGTCGTAGGCGGCTTCCCAGACTCCAACATTGCCGGGCACGGTAATGTCGAAACTGCTGGTGTACGTGTTGATGGAACTGAGGAGCTTCCTGGGTGAATACCCGATGTTGGGATAGGACTTGACACCGCCGGTATTGGGCTGATTGCTGGCAAAACCCCACAAGGTCGTGTTGGTGGCCCACACGCACTCGGGGCCCGGGTTCGATCCCCAGACGTTGTTGGCGACGCTGAAGCCGCTGGTGCTGTACCCTTGCCCCTCATTGACGCAGCTACAGAAGGCCGAGGTGACGCCCCCAGGCACGGCCGCTGGGCAGGTGGTGGCGATGGCGCTGGTGTCGTAGGTCATAGGAGTCGCGCCGCACGGGGATGATGTGGTCCCCGCAGTGCTGGTCGCCCCGCCCGTGGCCGCCCCGCCCGTGCTGGTCGCGCCGCCGCCGCCGCGACCCCCGGTTGCCGAATTGCCGCCGGTGATGGTTGCGCCGCCGCCGCGAGAGGCACCCCCGGTCGCCGAATTGCCACCGGTGATGGACGCGCCGCCGGTGGCTCCGGTTCCACTGGTGACGGTGTTTCCGCCTGCCCTGGTGGTGCCACCCGTGCTGGTCACACCGCCGGCCGAGTTGAGACCGCCCGAGGCGCCTCCGCCTGTCGGCGTCACGCCGCCTGTGTTCGTGTTCCCTCCCATGGGCGAGGCGCCGCCAGCGGAAAGCCCGCCGCTGCTGGTCGTCGCGCCGCCGCCAGGCGTAGTTGCCGTTGTGACCCCACCGGATGCACCGGTGCTGGCGGTCCCACCCGGGCTGCTGGATCCGCCCATAGCTGTTGCGCCCCCAGCACTCGTCGCACCGGCGACGGGCGTCTGTCCGCCCGTTGCACCGGTGTCGCCGCCTGCCACGCTGCTGGAGTTCCCCCCGCTGCCACCCGAAACCGCCGGTGCACTCGAAGAAGAGCACCCAGCCAGAAGTGCAACGACCAAGACCGAACCGAGCCAGCGCAGATCCAGCTCGCTCTGCAAACAACTTCGTAGCCGTCGTGAGGTCAGATATCGTTCCATGGTGACTCCTCTCAGGCCAAAGCCGGGATACAGGCTGCGCCTTCGCGCCACCTACATATATGTACAGGCAAAGCCTAAAGCTTCACTCTCACAGTAGCAGGATTGGCTTCCTCTGGCTCATTCCCCACAGCGTCCAGAAACGCATGGCGAAATAGCGGTGCCCCTGCTCGTGCCGCACGCTGTCCTATCAAGAATGGGGTCGGGCTCGCCCGGCGACCCGTCATGTTCGCGACGATCCCACATAGTTGGTCGGCTGTCAGTGTGGGTCTCCGAAATCCGCTCGGTGGACCGATTGGACCCGCGAGCGTCGCCATGCCCGGCATGGCCGCCAGGTGAACAGACTGAGGATCAGCCGCGCCGGGGATACAGTAGAGTGTCCCACGCGCTGACATGAAATCGGACACTGCACCGCCGCTCTCTCCGCTGGGCTCGGCCCGCCCGCGCATCGAGTCCGCCGTTCCCTATCCGCCCGGCCTGATCTCGCAACTGCGCGACGCCGATCTGGGCGAGGAAGAGGCGTTCTTGGCCTGGCAGATAGGCCAGCTTGCCAGCGGGATTGACGAGGCCACGCGCCGCGATCTGGTCATCCTGGTTGCGCGATCGCTCATCAGCGGCAGTCAGGGCAGCACGCGCATGCGGCTGGCAGCGGCCGAGGCCCCGCTTGTGCGCAAGGTGCCCGCGCTGGTCGGGGTGCTGGGCGAGCGCAAGCCGCTCATCGTCGAGGGCGAGTTTCTCTATCACCAGCGGATCCTGGTTTGCGAGATGCGCCTGGCGGCGGCGATCAAGGCGCGGGCAGCCCAGCCTGGCGCAGATGCGCAAGCCGTCACAGCAGCCGTTGCCGATGTCGCGGCCGAAAGCCGGCCGCCATTGAGCGACGAGCAACAAGCCGCGGTGACGGCTGCGCTAGGCCGCCGCCTGGCGGTGGTGAGCGGTGGCCCGGGCACGGGCAAGACCACCATCGCGCTCGCGCTTGCCCGCGGGCTCGTGCGCCTGGGCGTGCCCGCGTCCGAGCTGGCGCTGGCCGCGCCCACGGGCAAGGCGGCTAATCGCCTGCAGGAGTCCTTTCACGCCGGGCTGGCCGCACTGCCTGCACCGTCTGCGGCGGATCGAGCCCTGCAGTCCGCCTGCCCGCCGGCGCAGACCCTGCACCGCCTGCTCGGCTACTCGCCCACCACCGGCCGCTTCCGGCATCACCAGAACTACCGTCTGTCCGCACGGGCGGTGATCGTCGACGAGGGATCGATGGTCGATCTCGCGCTCATGGATCGCTTGCTGCGTGCGCTGCGCGACGATGCCGTGTTGCTGCTCCTGGGCGATGCGGATCAGTTGCCTTCGGTCGACGCCGGAGCCGTGTTCCGCGACCTCTCCAGTCTGGCTGTGCGCCTGGGCAGGAGCTTCCGCACTGACCAGGCCCAGGCTGCTGGCCGTCGCATCAGCGAGTGCGCGGCGGCCGTGCGTGCCGGGGATGGCGGCCGGCTTGTCGCCTTGCTCACGCCGCGGCCCACGACTGCGGAACTGGTCTTCGACGGCGCCGAGCTCGTGCCGGGTAAAGAGCGCGAGGCCGTGCTCGAACGCTGGCACCACGACCGGATCGCGGCCCTGCCCGAGTGGAACCAGTTCATCGCGCACGAGTATGTTCTTGGGCCTGAGGGATTCTCGCCCGAAGACGATGACCGCCTGACTCGCCTGCACGCGCGCTTTGCGCGCCAGCGCGTGCTGTGCGTGACGCGCGAGCGACCCACCGGCGCCAACCCGGTCAATGCCTTCTTGCACAGCCTGTGTGCCGGCCCGGGCGACGAGCTTGTGCCGGGCGAGCCGGTGCTGGTTTTGCACAACGACTATGAGCGCGGCCTGTGGAACGGTGACCAGGGACTCATTCTGTCCGTCGCGCAGCCCGGCCATGCGGCCCGACCGATGGCCGTGTTTCGCCTGTCCACGCCGGGAACCTCGGCCCCGCGCTGGCTGGCCGTCTCGCCCGGCACGTTGGCCGAGGGGCTGTCTTTGGCCTACGCCCTGACCGTGCACAAGGCGCAGGGCTCCGAGCACGACCATGTCTTGCTGCTCTTACCCGACGCGCCTCTGCCCTTGCTCACTCGCGAACTGCTGTACACCGCGCTGACCCGCGCGAGGCACTCGGTCGTGATCTGCGGCAACGCCGACGTCCTGACGGCTGGCGTGGCCACCAGTTTGACCCGCTCCTCGGGCCTGGCCGACAAGCTGGCATAACTATTGTCGCGACCCTTTCGGATGCGTGTCAGAACCAGACACGGTGCTCCGGGCGCCTGGACGGCCGCGTGCTAGCCTTGTTGGGTAAACGCGAGCTACGTCGATAGACACTCAACGAGGCTACCGTCGGTGGCGAAGTCAGAAACTGAAGATGCGCCCGTGACACCGATTCCGGCGGTGTCGCACGAGCGCGCCAGCCCCGCCAGGCTGGAGGCGGAGGTGCGGATCGTCAGCCAGAGCCCCATCGTGAGCGCGCTGCTGGAGGCCGCGGACGCGGGGCTGCTGGTGCTCAACCACGAACGGCAGATCCTGGCCGCCAACCGCGCGCCCTTGCTGGAGAGCCTGCGGCACAAACGGCGCAGCATCGGCTTGCGGCCCGGCGAGTTCTTCGCGTGTCCCCGCGCCGCTGAGCAGCCGCAGGGTTGTGGTGCTGGCGAGCACTGCCTGGCGTGCGGAACCTTCCAGGCGGTCACCCAGTCGCAGGCCGGCCGGATCACCGTCGAGCAGGAGTGCCTACTGACCTCGGGTGACGGCGCGGACGCCACGCCGCTGGAATTGAACGTGCGCGCCACTCAGGTGGACATCGGCGGCAAGGACTACACTGTGGTGTCCCTGCGCGACATCAGTCATGAAAAACGCCGTCAGGCGCTGGAGCGGATTTTCTTCCACGACGTCCTCAACACGCTGTCGGCACTGTCCAACTGGACCCACCTGCTCAACAACTCCGATGGCGAGCGGCAAGACCGCGCACGCGAGCGTGTCAGCCGCTTGGTGGGCCAGCTTGAACGGGAGATCCAGCTCCAGCGCACGCTGCTGGAGGCCGAACAGGGCACACTGCGGCCCCAGCGCGTCGCGGTCGCGCCGGCGGCGCTGCTCGCCGATCTGCGCGGCACGTTCGCGGACACGCAGGCCGCCCGGCAGCGCAGCCTGACAGTGGAAGATCGCTGCCCCAGCGTGGAACTCGTCACCGATCCCGTGCTGCTCGGCCGGGTGTTGACCAACATGGTGAAGAATGCGTTCGAGGCCACGCCAGTCGGCGGCCAGGTTCGTCTGTGGTGCGAGCGCCAGACCGCTCCGAGTGCCGCCAGCGAGCTGGCGCCGCGCGACCTGATTGCGTTCCACGTGCACAACCCGGGTGAGATCCCGCCGGCGGTTGCAGCGCGCATCTTCCGGCGCTCGTTCACCACCAAGACCGGCACGGGACACGGACTGGGCACCTATGGCATGCGATTGCTGGGCGAGCGCTACCTGGGGGGCCGGGTCAGCTTCACCACTAGCGCCGCAGAGGGCACAGTGTTTTCGATCCGTCTGCCGCTGCCCGCGGCGGTCGCCGCGGGGATTTGATCTTCGCCGCTAGCCTGCGGGGGAGCCGCCGCGCCGGCCGCTCGATTCTACACCATGCCCACACGGGGCGACCGCAGGTCGCGCCCACACACGCCGGTCGATGCGCGCGGGGTTGTCAGGGCCACGGTCACAGCTTCTGGCACCGCCACCGCCCCTGTCCCCGTTCGCGGCTCTGCCACGGCCACGGCCACGTCCACGACCTTCTGCGACTACCTGGGGATTCCCTTCTTCAATTGGACATTGTCCGTCGATGACCGTAGTTTTGCCTCCATGAGCGGCTCTGAAAACAATCCAGCCCCAGCCACGAACTTCCTGGAAGAGATCGTCAACGACGATCTCGCGCAGGGGAAGAACCAGGGGCGCGTACACACCCGGTTTCCGCCCGAGCCCAATGGCTACCTGCACATCGGCCACGCCAAGTCCATCTGCCTCAACTTCGGCCTGGCGGCGAAGTACGCCGGCAAGTGCAACCTGCGCTACGACGACACCAACCCCAGCACCGAGGACGTGGAGTACGTGGAGTCCATCGAAGAGGACGTGGCCTGGCTAGGCTTCCGCTGGAACGGCCAGCCGCTCTATGCCTCGGACTACTTCGACGAGATCTATCGGCTGACCGAGATCCTGATCGAGAACGACAAGGCCTACGTCGACGACCTGTCGGCCGAGCAGATCAGCGAGTACCGCGGCAACTTCTACAAGCCGGGCCAGGACAGTCCCTTTCGCAACCGCCCGGTGGCCGAGAATCTGGATCTTTTTCGTCGCATGCGGGCGGGCGAATTTGCCGACGGCTCGCGTGTGCTGCGCGCCAAGATCGACATGCGCCACCCCAACCTCAACATGCGCGACCCGCCGCTCTACCGCATCAAGAAGGCGCCCCACCACCGCACCGGCGACAAGTGGTGCATCTACCCGATGTACGACTATGCCCATCCCATCTCCGACGCACTGGAAGGGATCACGCATTCCATCTGCACTCTGGAATTCGAGGACCACCGCCCACTGTACGACTGGACCATCGAGAACCTGCCGCTCACTTACCGGCCGCGCCAGATCGAGTTCGCGCGACTGAACCTGACCTACACCTTGATGAGCAAGCGCAAGCTGCTTCAGCTCGTCGAGGAGAAGCTGGTTTCAGGCTGGAACGATCCGCGCATGCCGAGCCTGAGCGGCCTGCGCCGGCGCGGCTACACGCCCGAGGCCATCCGCGCCTTTGCCGAACGCATCGGCGTGGCCAAGAACGACAGCATCGTGGACGTGGGCCTGCTGGAATTCGCCATTCGCGAGGATCTGGAAAAGCGCGCGCCACGGGCCATGGCGGTGCTGCGACCGCTCAAGATCGTCATCGACAACTTCCCCGAGGGCCAGGTGGAGTGGTTCGAGGCGGCCAACCATCCCGACAATCCTGCGATGGGCACGCGCAAGATTCCCTTCACCAGGGTCGTGTACATCGAGCGCGACGACTTCTGCGAGGTGCCGCCCAAGAAGTGGTTCCGGCTTTCGCCGGGCGCGGAGATTCGTCTGCGCTGGGCCTGCCTGATCAGATGCGTGAGCGTGGTCAAGAACGCGGCGGGTGAAATTGAGGAACTGCACTGCACCTGGGATCCTGCCTCGCGCGGAGGCGACGCGCCCGACGGCCGGCGGGTCAAGGGCACCTCGCACTGGATTTCTGCCGCGCACGCCAAGCCGGCGACGGTGCGCCTGTATGACCGCCTGTTCACCAAGGCAAATCCTGGCGAAGGCGGCGCGGATTTCCGCACCTGCCTCAATCCCAATTCATTGCAGGTGGTGTCCGACGCGCAAATCGAGCCGGCCCTCGCCGAGGCCGCGCCCGGCAGCCGCTTCCAGTTCGAGCGATTGGGCTATTTCTGTGTGGACACGCTGGACTCCAAGCCCGGCCAGCCGGTATTCAACCGCACCGTGGCCTTGCGCGATTCGTGGGCCAAGCTGGCGGAGACCACGAAGTAGACAGCGGCCGATAGCTGGCACCGCAAATGCGCATAGTTTCGCCATGATCGCGGCTACGGAGGCGAGAGAGGGAAGGATTCGGCTGAAGGACGGCCGCACGATCACGTTTGCCCAATATGGGACTGACGGCGGCACACCGGTCGTGTTTTGCCAGGGTACCCCGAGCAGCCGCCTCATGCATCCCCCGAGGCCATCCCGTGCCGGTTCGGATCTGGCAGGGCGAGCTGGACAACAGTACGCCTCTGGGAATGGCGAAGGGAATGGCCGAACGTATTCCCTCATCCACCCTCAGCGTCCTACCGGGACAAGGACACATGTTCATTTACGGTCCACTCTGGCGCTCAATTCTCGGCGACCTTCTCGGAACTCGAAGCCGTCATCCGCCCACTCTCTCTTCCGCAGCCCCTGAACCCGCAAAATAGGGGACAGACTCGCCCTGCTCTCATTTGTCGATTCTGCGCGCGTCCGCCTTCCTTCGCCTCGGAAACCACCCACCGACAACCAACCCCACCATCACTGCCAGCGACAGGAGTGTCACCAGCGCCCCCACCCGCAATCCGGGTGTTCTGAACTCCATTGCAATCCTGTGGGTGCCGGGAGCCACGGCCACCGCACGCATGATGAGATTCGCTCTGAGGATCGGCACACTCTGGCCGTCCAGGGTGGCGTGCCATCCCTTCTCATATTGTTCCACGAACACTGCCAGCGCCGGCCGCTCGACCTGGCAAGTCGCCTGCAGGCGTTTGCTGGAATAGGAATCGAGGGCGCAGGTGCCCGGTGGCGGATCAGCCGGACCAAGAAGGGCCTGGACACCGGAAGCAGGGGCGAGCCAGACCGTGCGGCCGGCCACTACGTCTGGATCGAGGATCCGACGGAGCGCGGCTGCGTCGTCCGCCACCTGGGCCTGTCCGACCAGAAACACCTGCGGCAGTGCGCCGGGGACGCGGTACAGCCGCGTGCCCGGCAAGGGATCGAGCATAGGCTTGATGCCCGTGCGCTTCTCGGGATCCCGCGGATCCTCGACCGGCAACAGGGCATAGCGCGCCCCGAGCAAACGCAACACCGATTGTCCTTCGGCCAACCCGGATTTCCAGATGTGATCGAACGCCACCGGAATGGCGGCATCGTAGCCGGGCAAAGTGGCAATGCCCCAATTGTTGGCAGTATTGGTAATCAAAGTTTGCAATAGCCGCAACTCGCCCAATTCGGGCGGAGGTGGCGGCACGAACTGGCCCACGTAGCGCAATGCATTGTCGGCGCGATAGAGACGCGGCGGCTCGCCGTGGCCAGGGCTGTCCGCCAACACTGCCCGCGCCGCCGGCGGAATCGCGCCGGCCAGCATGCGCGGACTGTAGCTCAACAGCGGCAGGGTGGCGACGGCCAGGTCCGCGGTCACGCTGACCGCGAGCAGCCAGGCCGCGAGGCGCGGGCGACGTCCGGCCAGCAACTGGATCGCCAGCACGCACCCCACACCGGCTGCTCCGTGCAAAGCGCCCGCGGTCACGTGACGGGCCCAGCCAGCGGGCAACATGAAGTGCGCTCCAGCGGCCGACCCAAGCCCCAGCCCCAGCAGAATGGCGTTCCGTCTCCACGGCTGGCGCTGACTGGAAAGAATGCGCTCCGCACCCAAGGCGGCCAGCAGCACCGTCCAGCCGACGAACAGCACGGTGTACTTCTCGGGGAACCGCATGTACGCCATGGGCGGAACCAGGTGCCGGAACCACCCATGCACGGGCAGGTACTTGCCAAACGCGAGCAGCAAGACAAAACCAGCACAGCCAGCCAGGGCGGAAGCCAGCGCGCGCCGCCGCCCGAAGGCCGCTAGTGCCAGCCCAACCACGCTCGCACCTAGGTACATGCTGAACGAAAGCGGCAAGTGCCCGAGGCGCGCGTCACCAATCCAGCGCCGGGTAGGGGCGAAGTCCTCGGAGTTCCCCATCGAACCGGGCGCCACGAACTCGAACAGGCGCAGCGGGTGCAGCGACCAGCCCTCGGCGTCGGCCTTGCGCAACGGTTCCGCCCGCTCGCTGCTGGTCATTAGCGCGCGCACCGGGACCAGAACCACCGCGCTCACACCAGCACCCAGCGCGAGCGTCAGTGCAAAAGCACCCAGCCGGCGGCGTGGAAAGTGGGCCGCTGCAGATTGGCCACGCTCGACCATCCCCACCACCGCCACCGTGGCCAGGGCGAAGCCCACGCCCATCAGGGCCACGAACAGCTCGCCCAGCAGCAGGGCGCACGCGGTGGGCACGGCGGCCTTCACCACGCCCACGAGCCAGCCGCGATCGTTGCGGCGCAGGCTGTCGAGCAAGGCCAGATGCCCGACGGCAATCCAGGGTAGCCAGGAGCCCCCCAGCATGCGCAGCCCCGACGCCCACTGTGCCGTGGTGTAGCCGGAAAGCCCCCAGGCCAGGGCGGCGATCGCGGCGGCCACGGGCGAAGCCTTGAATCGCCTGGCCAGCAGGAGCATACCGGCGCTGCCCCACAGAAGATGGAGCAGATCCTGCCAGCTGACCATGCTGCCGACCCACCCGTCGGGGACGAGCAGATAGAACCAGTTGGGTGGGTAAAAGACGCCGTACTGCGGATTGCCGAAGACAGCGAAGCCGAGCGCCTGGAGCGGATTCCACTCTGGCAACTCGCCGCGCAGGAACGAGTCGCGCAGGAGCCAGCGCAGGGGAAACAGATAGTGGGCCACGTCGCGCTGGAATACGATCTGCCCCAGAAACAGCGGCGTGTGCAGCACGCAGAGAACCAGCTCGACGGCGAGCAAGGCGCGCCAGGCTTGCCCGCTGGCCCGACCTGCTTCCATACTACGCGGATCCGTAGTGTTCATGCTGCGGCCTGCTCGTCGGAGAACGTCACGACCGCCTCCGACCCGGACGCCGCACCAGCGCCAGCGCGAGGAGCGCGAGCGCCGACAGCAGCGTGACCGATGCGCCGGCCCGCAAGCCGGCCGGTGAATACGCGAGCACAATGGTGTGACTGCCCGGCTCGACGGCAATCGCCCGCATGTTCAGGTTGGCGCGCAGCACCGGCACTGGCCGGCCGTCCACCGTCGCGCTCCACCCCTGGTCGTACTGCTCGTTGAAGACGGCCAGCGCGGGCTGCCCAGCAGCACAGTCGGCCTCCAGGCGTAGATTGCCAAACGACTCCAGCCGGCAGGTGCCGGCCCGGCCCGCCGGAACCAGCAACGGATGGGCCTCCGTGCTGGGCGCCAACCACACGCTCTCGCCCGCGACGACTGACGGCTCGTACAAACGGGACAGCGCGATCGAGTCGGGCACGACCTCGGCGTGGGCAGCCAGAAACACGCGCGGCAGGCTGTCCGTCACGCGATAAAGCCGCGCGCCCGGCAAGGGATCAGAAAGCGACTGTATGCCAGTGCGCGCGGGGATCGGCCCGTGCGGATCGCGCACTGGCAGCTGCACGTAGTCGACCCCAAAGAGCCGCAGGGCCGCCAAACGATCGACCTGGCCCGCTGCCCACGCGCGTTGCAGACGACTGGGAATGGCCGCGTCGTAGCCCGGCACCATGGCGATGCCCCATGCGTTGGCCGTGTTGGTGACCAGCGTCTGCAGCAGTCGGGCCTCGCCTTGCGCGTGGTTCGATGCCTGGGTCCACGCCATCACCGTGCCGGTCACCGCCTCCGAGCGGAACAGCCGGGGCGGCTCGGCATGACCAGCATGATCGGCCAGAACCGTCTGCGCTGCCCGTGGCTTGGCAGCAGCCAGCTCGCGCGGCACAAAACCCAGCAAGGGCCAGCAAGCTGCCGCCAGGTCCAGCGCCACCGTCATTACGAGCAACCCGGGCGCCAGACGCGACCCCCGCGCGGCGAGAACCTGGACCCCTAGCACCGCGAGCACGGCAACGGCCCCGTGGCGCAGCCCATGCACCATGTACCCGGACCAGGGAAACGGAAAAACGAAGGGCGACGCGATCCCGAACCCGACGATCAATGCGAGGAGGATCGCAGTCCGGCGCCAGGGTTGCTCCCGTCCAGACAGGATCCGACGGCTGCCTTCACTGGCCAGAAGCGCAAGCCCGAGCACGGCAAGGATCGTGTATTTCTCCGGCGCGCGCATGAAGGAAAACGGGAACAGCACGCGCCGGAGAACGGCGTGCACAGGCAAGTGCTTGCCCAAGGCGACGAGCAAGGCAAAGCCGCTCAGCCCAGCTAGGGCAAGCACAAAGGGGCGTTTGCGGCGGAAAGCAGCCAGCGCCAAGGCCAGCACGCTGGCGCCCATGTACACGCTGTATGAAAGCGGCAAGCCGTCTGTTCTCGCCTCGCCCACCCAGCGGCTGGCCGGATATTCGCCGTAGGCATCGCCCATGGAGCCCGGCGCGACGAACTCAATGAAACGCAGCGGGTGCAACGAGTGCACCTCGGACTCCGCACGCGAAAGCGGCGCTGCCCGATCGCTGCCCGACATGTGCGCGCGCGCCGGAACCAGCACCACCGCCCCCACGCCGCCAGCGAGCAGCAGGGCCAGCGCGACCGCAGCAGCCCAGCGACGGGAAAAGCGGGGCAAGGCAGGGTCGGCATGCCGTTCGAGAATCTGCGCGGAGGCCAGCAACGCCAGGGCGAAGCCCACGCCCATCATGGCCAGGAACAACTCGCCCATCAGAAGGGCCAATGCCGTGGGCAGGGCGGCCTTGACCACGCCCAGGCGCCAGCGACGGGCCCCGGCGCGCAAACTGTCGAGCAACGCCAGTTGCCCCACCGCTGCCCAGGGAATCCACGCGGCCGCGTGCAGGCGCAGGCCCGCTGTCCACTGCGAGGTCAGGTAGCCCGACAAAGCCCAGGCGAGCGCCGCTATGATCGCCGACACCGACGGTGCGCGGAACCGCCGCGCTAGCCAGAACACGCCCGCGCTGCCCCACAGCAGGTGCGCGAAGTCCTGCCAGGTGAGCATGGCGCCGACCCAATTGCGGCCAACCAGCAGGAACAGCCAGTTGGGAGGATAGAACACGCCGTACAGCGGATTGGACAGGACGGGAAGACCCAGCCCCTGCAGCGGATTCCAGGCCGGCAACTCTCCACGCAGCAGGGAATCGCGCACGAAGATCCGGGCCGGGAAGATCCAGTGCGCGATGTCGCGAAAGAAAACGATCCGTCCGAAAAAGATCGGCACGTACACCACGGCCAGCGCCAGCGCGACCCAGAGAAAGGCGCGCCACGCGGAGTGCGAAGCCTTGCCTGGTTGGTCGGATGATGGATCCGCGTTCACGATGATCTCGCCAGCGCCATCATACCGCCGAGGCGGCGACCACGGTCGCTGATCTCCCCGCCCTGCTTCGCCGACTGTGCCAGAAGTGGTACTATTCCTGCGTGACCGTAGAGGAGCTGACAGGCCGTCTGATCGCTGCGCTGCAAGGACGGCCCGAGGTGCGCTTGGCATTTCTCTTTGGCTCGGCGGTCACCGGGGGTCCGGATCTCGCCCGCGACGTCGACGTGGCAGTCGCGTTCGCGCAGCCCCTGTCGCTGCTGCAGCAGTGCGCGCTGTGCGCCCAGCTCGAACAAATCGTGGGGCGCGAGATCGATCTGGTCGACCTCGACGGCGCTTCCACCCTGTTGCGCTGGGAGGTGGTCCGCAACGGCATCGCGCTGGCGGCAAAAGACAGGCGTGACCTCGTCGATTTCCGCGCCCGCGTGCCGCTCGAGTACTTCGATCTTCAGCCGTACCTCGAACGCGAGGCCGACGGGCTTCGCCGTGCTCTGGAGAAATCCCGATGGTCCGCGTCGACCTCGTGAGGGACAAGATTGGGCGCCTGCGCGACACAGCGGCGTGGCTGCGCGCGTGTCTTCCCGAGCAAGCTTCCGCGATGGCTGCCAGCCGCGATGTGCGCGATCTGGTGTCGTTCCGCGTGTACCTGGTCATGCAGGAAGCCATCGACCTGTGCTCGCACGTCATTGCCGACCAGGGTTGGGGGCCGGTCCCCAGCCTGCGAGACCATTTCGGCCTGCTGGCCGAGAAGGGCGTGCTGTCTTCCGACCTGGCCGGTCGTCTTTCCGCGGGAGTGAAGTTGCGAAACCTGGTCGGCCACGGCTACGCCGAGGTGGACCCCACCAAGATGCAGGCGGCCGCGAGCGAGCTCGCGGGGCTGGTCGACCCGTTCTGCAACGCCATCCTCGCCTTCGCCGAGAGTCACCCGTCCTGATCTGAACGGCGCCGACGGAGGGTCCGCCTGGCCCTATTCGCCCGAGGTCCTCGACGGTGCTGCCGCTCATAGAACAACGTGCCTGCTTCGTAGTCCGCGACATTCCCCGGTTCGATGTCAACCCGCTTCTTTCGTTCGTTGAAGTGGAGGCTCGGCCCCGCGGCGCGTATCAACAGGGTCTCGACCTCACGCTCGTGGATCTCTTCATCCATGACGTAAAACGAAAAATAGAGGAGTTCACGTTGGTGCTTTTTCCAGTGGCTATTGAGGCGCCCGAAAATGTCGCCCCGTCCGATGTAGCGGGGCGTGCCCATCGAATCGTGCGCGACCTAGACGCCACTTACGCCCACGACCCTATACTTGAGGTCTGCCGCCACTTTTTCTAGCGCTTCAAACGGGATCTTTTCGGCGACAACCCTGAAGAGGCTCTTAGTTCTTCCGGGATTGCCAGGCTTGCGGTGCAGATCTCCTTGGACGACATTCCGCTTTCCGTCGGTCCAGACGGTCAACGACACCTTCTTGTTGGCCGATTTCTTGCGGATTATCATCTGCAAAGCTCCTCTTGCGCCTCGGCTAGCGTGACTTCGTCATCGGCAGCAGCATCCCGCCGCTCACCAGTTTTCGCAAGCGACTCAGAAGACCGCGCCGCCCGCTCTTGTCGCAGCCAACGTTCCGCAGGCGGCGCCGATTTCGCGGCCGCCAGCGTAACGGCGAGATACGGGAATGTGATGAGCCAGAAGCTCGTCGCGAAATTCCCGGACTTCGTCCTCGGTCGGCGGCTGATAACGGCCGGAATTGTCGTTGACGTCGATGAGCGTGACCTTGGCACGCAGGCCGGACAACAGTTCCGCCAGCTTGCGCGCATCTTCGCGTTTCATGTTCACGCCGGAGATCCCGACATACGCGAAAGTCACCCGGCCGCCACAAGAAGCGGCGTACTCGCGCGCGGCTGCCATCACGTCGGCCAGCGGCCAGCGCTTCTCCGCCGGCATCAGCGGCAGGCGTGCCTCGCCAGTGGCCGCGGCCAATGAAATGATCAACCGGAAGCGATGTCCCTCGGCCGCGAAGCGCCGGATGGCCGGCGCCACGCCCACCGTCGAGATAGAAATGGACTCGCCCGCAATGGCCGGGCCGGCAGGGTGCGACAGGATCTGCGCCGCGCGAATCACATTGTCGTAGTTGAGCAGGGGCTCGCCCATGCCGAGGAAGAGCACGCCGCTGACCGGATGGTCGGCCTCGGCCCGCATGGCCCGCACCTGGGCCAACATTTCCCACACCGCCAGGTCGCGCGCGCCGCCCGCGGGCCGCAGCCGGCCGGTGGCGCAGAAGTCGCACGCCAGGGCGCAGCCGAGCTGCGAGCTGATACACAGCGTGTATTTCGCCGTGGGCAGCGCCACCAGCCCGGTTGCCTCGCCGCGCTGGCGGCGTTGCTTGAGCTCCCGCGCGTCGCCCGGATCAGGCAGTGGAATGCGCACCGCCTCGATCAAACCGCCGTCGGGCAACCCGAAAAGGTATTTCACGAAGCTATCCGTGGCCCGCCTTCGTTCCACGATCTCCAACTCAGGAAAGATCGCGTCCGCGGCCAGTGCCCGGCGGATTGTGGCGGAAAGCCAGTCCATTCCGTCGACGCTGGCCACGCCACCCCGATGCACGGCCGCGAAGACACGAGCGGCCTTGGCCGCATCAACCCCGTAGCCGGCCAGCGCCGCGCCCGTGGCAGGCAAGTCGAGGTCGCGCAGGTTGAGAGGCATTGACCCGACGAACGGCCCCTACCCTCCCCGCACAGGGGGCGTGCGATCGCGCGCGTGCAAGAGGTCGAGCGGCGGCGCCTCGTTCTCGACCACGTAGCCAAACTGCCGCCTGAACTCCTCGGCCGACAGCTTGGGATTGCAAACCCCGCCGAACTTGGTCAGCACGGCCGGGTCGTCGAAGTCGTCGCGCCGCAGCCGGATCATGTAGCGCCGGGCGATGGCGTAGCGGGTGGAACGCGTATCCACCATGCGCAGACGCGTGCGGCCGGTCCCGGGATCCAACATCTGGGCAAAGGGGATGGGCACGAAGTTGCCCGCCTGCAGGGAGACCATGGCTGCGTTGCCGCCCGAGAAGAGGAACTTGGCCGCGCAGTAGCCCAGATCGCGCGTGTACTCCATGTCGAAAGGAATGGGGTCCGCGCAGCGCAGTTCGTAGCCGATGTCCTTGGACACCAGGCTGGGCTTGTTCACGCCCAGATCCTTGAGCCGCCGGCTGGTTGCCTTCTTCAGCCCGTCGCCCAGGTTCAGCTCGGATCGCGGCAGGTTGCCGGACTCGTCGCGCTCGATGGGCCCGAGCTTCTTGAGATCCTCCTCGGGAATGCTCTCGGCCAGGCCTTCGGCCAGCACCGCCACGCCGTAGCGCCGCCCCTCGGCCAGACGCTTGATGACCGCGCCGGCCAGGATGTCCACCAGCGTCCGCAGCGTGGTCTTGCAGCGGGGGAACTCCTCGGGAATCACGGTCATGGTGGCGCCAGTTGCCTTGCCGATGCCCAGTGCCAGGTGCCCGGCCTTGCGTCCCATGGCCACCACGAAATACCAGCGTGAGGTGGTCTTGGCGTCGGCCATCAGGTTCTTCACCAGCTCCACGCCGATGGAACGCGCGGTCTGGTAGCCGAAGGTGTCGACCATGGGGTCGAGGTCGAGATCGTTGTCGATGGTCTTGGGCACATGCACCACGCGGATCTTGCCCGCGGCTCGCTCGGACACCTTCATCGCCGAGAACGCAGTGTCATCGCCGCCGATGGTGATGAGCTGGGTCACGCCCAGCCGATGCAGGGAATCCACCACCGCGCCGATGTCCTCGTCCTTCTTGGTGGGATTCGCGCGCGAGGTGCCCAGGATGGACCCGCCGGTGAAGTGAATGCGGCTGACGTCCCCTATCTGCAACGGTTTGATGTCCTCCAGCCTGCCCCTCATCAGGCGGTCGAACCCGTCGCGAATGCCCAGCACCTCCACGCCCTGCAGGAGCGCGCGGATCGTGGCAGCGCTGATCACGCTGTTGATGCCGGGGGCTGGGCCGCCGCCGACCAAGATTCCAAGCTTCTCCCTTGACACGTTGAACGACTCCTTGCTGCTGTCCGCTAGGCGCGGGCGAACCCTAGCATAGGGCGGACTTGGGGCTGCAACCAAGGTGAGGGGGTGATTCAAAGAACTGGCCGCAGTCGAGCACACGGGGGGTGGGTGTCATCGGTGGTCGCGCCCTGCAATTTGTTGGCCTCCGCCGTCCACTGGCTATGTGGTACGATTTATTGTTTGGGGCCGAATCAAGCGTGGCGCGAGCTTCAGCACAAGGAGCGTTTTGATGCGAATTCTGTTTGCCGTTATCGGGCTTTCTGCCCTGGCCGCGGCCTGTGACTCCCACTCGACTGGCAAGGTCAGCGCCTCCGATGGCGCGGTCGGGGTTGACGGCCGGGCGGGCGCCAGAAATGACGCTCTTCCGACCTCGGACTCCGCCGGCAACGTGAGGCGCACCGGCAGCGACGCTGCTCCGGCTGACGTGGGAAGTCTCGGCGGCGCGGGAAGCCCTGGTGGCACAACAGCGACGGGCGTTGGCGGCTCCGGCGGCGCTGACAGCAGCAGTGCGAGCGCTGCCGCCGGCGGCGCTTCTGGCAGAGATGGCCCGACTGCCACCGGCGGCCCCAGCACGCCTGACGGGCCCGTGGCAGCAGGAGGCACGGGCGGAGGCAGCAGCGCGGAAACCACCGGAAGCGCGGGCACCACCAGTGCCGGAGGCACGTCCGCCAGCGCGGGGAAGACCGCCACCGCGGGTGCGACCGGCATGGGAGGCACCACCGCGATCGCGGGTACCTCCGGCACCGCGGGCGCGTCCGGCAGGGGAGGCACCACCGCGACCGCGGGTACCTCCGGCGCGGGGGGCACGACCACCACCGCCGGTATGACCGCGACTGCGGGCACCTCCGCGACCGCGGGCACGACCGCCACCGCGGGTACCTCCGGCATTGCCACGCCTGCCGACAACGTGGCCCAGGTCTCCGTGGACTTTGGGCTGCCCAACATCGGCTACCTCAACGGTCTGTTTGCGACCATAACCATCTGCGTTCCTGGAACCAGCACCTGTCAAAACGTCGACCATGTGCTGATCGACACTGGCTCCTCGGGCTTGCGCGTGCTCGGGTCGGTGCTGACGCTCTCGCTGCCAGCCTGGACGAATAGCAGCGGGGTCGCTCTTGCCGAGTGCACCCAGTTTGTGGACAGCTTCACCTGGGGCCCGCTGCGCGGCGCCGATTTCAGCATCGCGGGCGAGCAGGCCAACGGTCTCGCTCTGCAGGTCATCGAGGAGTCGACCTACCCTGTGCCGAGCAACTGCACGGGCGTCGCCAACGACACCGCCAGCACGTTGAGAGCCAACGGCATTCTCGGGCTGAGCTCATTCCCGCAGGACTGCGGGTCGGCCTGCTCGGCGCGCTTGGGCAGGACTTCGAGCAATCCGGGGATGTACTACACCTGCACTTCAGTCGAGGCGGGTGGCTGCCAGGCCGCAGCCGTGCCGGTGGCCAAGCAACTGCAGAATCCCGTCTTGCTCTTCAGCCAGGACAACAACGGCACCATCATCGAGTTGCCTGCGATTTCCGACAGTGGGGCAACCAGTGTGCCGGGAGCCCTGGTTTTTGGCATCGGCACACGTGACAACAATGGCCTGGGCCAGGCGTCGGTGCTGCAACTCGATGACACGGGCAGCTTTGTGACCAAGTACCCCACCAACGGCAGTAGTTCCTCTGCCTTCTTGGACAGCGGCTCCAACGCCTTCTACTTCGCGACCAGCGGCAGCGCGCGCATTGCGACCTGCGCAAAACCCTACTCCGGCTTCTACTGTCCCAGTTCCACTCTGAACCTGTCGGCCACGGATCAAGATGCCGGCGGCCTGGTCACGCTGACCGTGAACTTCAGCATCGCCAACGCGTTGGCGCTGTTTGCCAATCAGGACAACGTGGCCTTTGCAAATGTGGGTGGAACAAGCTCACTGGCTGGGTATTTCGACTGGGGCCTGCCTTTCTACTTCGGTAAGAACGTGTTCACCTCCATCGAAGGCCAGACGACTCCAGCAGGGACGGCAGCATTCGTCGCGTTCTGAGAGACCGGCCACGGCAGATCCCGCGGCGAACGGCGCGAGATCGTCTCCGCACTCACCCGCGGTGGAGAACGCAGAGGCTCTACTGGGGCACCGACGGAGGGCTTTTCGCCTGGGCGACGGCTTCCTCGATGAGGCGAAGTTGCCGGCCGATCTGGTTCCGCACCTTGGGCACGATCTCGACATCGAAACGGACGCGCAAAAGGTCGGCGGCGTCTTCGGATCGCGTGAGCCCAAGGCCGATCGCTGCATCGATTCGCACGTCAGGATCGGGATGCGCCAGCAGTGGGCCAAGTTGGCCCGGCACCAACGTGCCCCCGGCCCAACCCAACGCCAGGGCTGCCTTGCGCAAGAGGAGCTTGTCGCCCGCGTCGGTCGAGGACGCCTTCTGCTTCACCTCGGTCTCTAGGAACGTCCGGCCGGGCCTCGTGGAGACCACGCCCAGGGCGGTGACCGCGCGCGCGCGAAGCTGCAACTCAGTCTTGGCGTCCCCGGCGATCGCGATCAGGATCTCGTCGATCCCAGATCCCAGTGCTTGCCAGTCGGCTGCCGAGCGCGGCGGGGTGGTCGTCCGCAGACGGGCCTCGACCGCGGCTCGCCCAGGCCGGCCCGCAGGGGCAGCAGGCCCGGCCACCAGGACGCTCATAGCTGCGCTCAGCCAAACGACGAGCATTGCACAACGTTAGCACGGCTTGGGTTATAGTCGCGCCCAACGGTGGTCTTGACCCACCGCCTAGTACCTGGAGGATGTGATGGCTCGCCGCTTGATGATCGTAGCGTTCGCCCCGATGTTCATTCTCGGCTTCGTCGCCACGGCCAGTGCGAAAAGCAAAGCCGTTCCAGCCCAACCGGACGAAGCACAACCGGCGGAGGCCACGGCTCCACCGGCAGAGGCCGCCGTCCAACCGGCCGAATCCCAGGCGCCGCCGGCCGCGGAAGCGCCGGTGGCCGCAGAAGGCGCGGCCTCGATGAGGCCGGTCAATCCCCCGCAATTCGGCGTGGATCTCCGGGCGCGCTGGATCACGCTGCCCAACTGGTTCCTCGGCATGTTCACCAAGGCCAACCGGGCGCTGTCGTCCTACGGCGTCGGTCTTGAAGGGTTCCGGCGCAAGCGCGACGCCGAGAACCCGAACCGGTACTGGGAGATCTCGTTTGGTGTGGGCTACCAGGACATGAGCCCGCCCGACGGGAACTGGCTGGGCAAGGGCCACGACGCGAGCGTCGACACGGATTGGGTCCAGTTCAAGAACTTCGGTTTCTGGACCTTTGACCTTTCCTTCACCCAACGCCAGTATTTCAACGACGTCTTCGGCATCCACTATGGCGCCGGGCTGGGTCTGGCCATCGTTCAGGGCGACGTCCTGCGTACAAAGTCGTCGTATGGCTGCACCGACCAGAACCTCACCACGTGCCGGCCGATAGTGTGCACCGGAGGCGTGTGCACGGAAGCCGAGTTGGCGAGCGCGCAGACGCCTCCTGGCAGCCCCGAGGTCCCGTACCGCTTCAGGGAAAACTCGATTCCGGGCGCGATCCCTGTCCTCAACTTGATCTTCGGGCTCGACTTCCGCGTCCCGCAAGTCAGGGGCCTCGAGTTCCGCATCGACGCCGGTTTCTTCGACGCCCTCTTCCTGGGCGGCAGCGCAGCGTACGTCTTCCCCTAGCGATTATTGAGCGCAGGTTCTGGCCGCACCTGCAACGCCAATCTTGTCGATCCGCGCTGCAGGTCGAGCGGCCACTGGACGCCGATAGACGCGAGCACCACGGCCGGTCGCACCGGGTTCTGGCTGGTGAACGGCTCGCCAGCGGCCCCGAGCAGGATGTCGCCCGGTCGCAGCCCGGCGCGGCTCGCCGGCGAAGTCGCGACAACCTTGAGCACGCGCACCGCCCCGTCGGGAAGTCCCAGGCGCTTGCGGCGAGCCGAGGCAACCGGCTCGAACACGAAGCCCAGCCATGCCGGCTGCAATCCGGCGGCTGCCCTCCGATCGGTGTCCAGCGCGGGCAGCGCTGACTTGACTGCGGGACTGGCGGCGCCGGCCAAGGGCGCCAGCGCGAGATCGAGGTTCTCGCACTTCTCCAGCGCGGCCAGGGCCGCCGCTTGTGATTTGCCCACGCGGATGCCGTCGTTCTGCAGGTAGAAGCGACCGGCCACGTCGAGCAAGATCGTACGCATGCGCAGCAGAGCGGCCAGCCGTACCTCGGCGCGGTAGGCGATCTCGTCGAGACCGGCGGTGGCGTTGATGAGGCGCTGCAGGCGGGGAAGCTGCTTGTTGTCAGCCTCGGTCTGGGGCAAGAACTCGCGCAGAAACTCCACGGCCAGCGCGCGCCGCTGGTTCGGTCCCAGCTTGCGCAAGGCCGGCAAGGCCAGGCGCGAAGCCCAACCTGGCCGCGCTGCCAAGAAGGCATCCAGATGCCCCTGATTGAGATCCCCGAGTGCGGTCGCCCAGGTCTTGGCCTGTGCCTCCGTCTCCTCGAGAAAACCGGCCAACTCGTCTCCACGCTGGTCGATCTCGGCCAGGGTGGGCTCATGCAAGGGGGCCAGGCCGTACTCGGCGGCAAGTTGATCAGCCCGAGCCCGATCCGCGGCAAAGCCACCCTGCGCCCATGCCTTGCGCAGAATCCCGTCGACGAATTGGGTCTCGTCCGCGCGCTGGGCGCGCGCCGCGCGCAGCAGGACCTCGTCGAGAAACACCTCAGAGCTGCGCAAGGGCACATCGGGGCTGTGATCGGAAAACATCACCCGGTCGTGCGCGCCGGAGAAACCACCGTTGCGCGAGAGAGCCTGCAGGAACTCGAAGGCGTGCCCCACCTCCTCGGCCCCGCGCACCTCGGGATAGCAGCCGTAGGCAGGCCGGTCGGCGGTCGACGAGAAGTAGCCGCAGGCCGCGCCTGAGGGGAGCTGGCCGCGCGAGCGCAGATCGTAGAGGTAGGCGAAGCCTCCCGAGAAACACTGGGACATGAGCGAAACCACGCGCACCTGGGTGGGCAGGCGTGCGAGCAGGGCGCGCAGGCCACGCACCGAGAGCGACTCGTGCGCTCCCCAGAGAGTGATGCGGTTGTCGAGCGGGTCGCGCGGATTGGAGGTGCCGTGGTCGGTGACGAAGATGAGCAAGGTGTCGCCCGGCCGCAGCCGCGCTCTCAGTTCGCCGAAGGTCCGGCGCAGCTCCGCCCCGGTAGCGGGCCGCAGGCCGTACCCGGCCAGGGTCGAGTTCTCGAAGCTCGTGGTGTGGCGCAAGAGATCGCCCACGGTCGTCCCTTCGAGCAGCCATGTGCCCTCGGGCTCGGACACGCCCACGGCCAGATCGGGCGCCGGATTGCTGCCATCGCTGGCCAGGATGAAGACGTGATCGCGCGGTACCCGAGCGCGATCCAGCAGAGCCGCGAACTGGCGCAGATGCGAAAGGTGCGAGGCGAAGTTTTCCTTTCGATCGCCGCCCCCGTTGATCATTAGGACGTGCAAGCGGTCAGGCGCCATCGGTTCGGCCGCCCCCACCGGCGCGGCCACGAGCAAAAACGACACAACGACAAGAAATCGCATCATGGTGGGTTCAACCGGCTTTCACTCGATCCGCCAGGCGTGAGCAGCGCTCGGCGACCTGGGCGTTGGCCACGGCGATGCGCAGGGCCTTGCGCGAGCCAATCAGCACCACCAGTTTCTTGCCGCGTGTGACCGCCGTGTACAGCAGGCTGCGCTGGAGCATCACGTAGTGTTGCGGGTGCACCGGCACGATCACCACCGGGTACTCCGATCCTTGCGACTTGTGCACGGTCGCGGCGTAGGCCAGAGTCAACTCGTCCAGATCATCGGCCGCGTAGCTCACCTCGCGTTCATCGAAACGAACCACGGCCTGTTGCTCGTCGCTCGTCTCCCCGGACCCGCCCGCCACGCGCGCCACTTCGCCCACGTCGCCGTTGAACACATCGCGGTCGTAGTTGTTGCGGACCTGCATCACGCGATCGCCGACGCGAAACGCACGGCCGCCGCTGCGCAGTTCAGGCTGGCCCGGCGTGATCGCGTCTTGCAGAAGGCGGTTGAGGGCGGTGGCGCCCAGTTCGCCTCGGTGCATGGGTGTCAGCACCTGGATGTCGCGCGGGGAAAAACCATAGCGGCGTGCAAGACGCGTGGTCACCAAATCGCGGATGGTCTCGGCCGCGTGGGCCGGATCGTCGTCCTCAATGAAGAAGAAGTCGCGCTGGTCCGCTCCTCGCCCTTGCGCGGGCGGTGCCCCCAGCTCGGGCTGCGCCCCGTCGTGGATGCGGTGGGCGTTGGTCACGATCAGGCTGGCAGCCGCCTGACGGAAGATCTCGGTCAAGCGCACCGTGGGCACGCGGCCAGAGCCGATCACGTCGCGCAAAACCATGCCCGGCCCGACCGAGGGCAGCTGGTCGACGTCGCCCACCAGCACCAGGCGCGTGCCGTCGGCAAGTGCCGCCAGCAGATCGGCCATCAGGCGGATGTCGATCATGGACGCTTCGTCGACCACCAGCAGATCCACCTGCAGCGGCCGGGTGACATTGCGACCGAACACGCCGTCGGCCGGACGCCACTCCAGCAGCCGGTGCAGCGTGGCCGCGGGCTGACCGGTCGCCTCCTGCAGTCGCTTGGCCGCCCGGCCGGTGGGTGCTGCCAAGGCCACGATCAGCCCCTGGCGCACCAGCGTGCTGACGATCCCGCGCACGATGGTGGTCTTGCCCACACCCGGGCCGCCCGTGATCACCAACAACGGCTCGTGCAGCGCGCGGCGCACGGCCTCGGCCTGCTGGGGCGCCAGCGTGATGTGGGCCTCGGCCTGGTAGTGGGCGATGGCCTGTTCAGCGTCGACGCGCAGCGGGTTCACCCGGCCGCGCAGCAAGCGCAGAAGGCCGGTGGCGGCGGCCACCTCGGCGCGGAACAAGCCGACCTCGTACACCGCTGCGCCCTCGGGCGCGATCTCGATGGCCACGTCGCCGGCGCGGCCCAGGCGATCCACCGCCGCTTCCACCAGCGGCGGCTCGACTTCCAGCAGCTTGGCCGCCTCTTCCACCAGACGGCGGCGCGGCAGGTACACGTGGCCCAGCCCGCCCGCCTGGTCGAGCGCGTGGCGCACGCCTGCTTCCACCCGCACATCCGAGTCGCGCGCGATGCCCAGCGCCGTGGCCAGACGATCCGCGGACAGAAAACCGATGCCCCACACGTCGAAGGCCAGACGGAAGGGGTTCTCGCGCACGCGCGCGATGGCAGCCGCGCCGTAGCGTTTGTAGATGCGCGCGGCAAAGGCGGGCGAAACCCCATAGCCCTGCAGGAAGACCATGACCTCGCGCAAGCGGAGCTGCGAGGTCCAGGCTTTCTGGATGGCCTGGGCGCGGGAGGGGCCGATGCCGGGCACCTCGCGAATCCGTTCCGGCTGCGCGTCCAGGATCTCCAGCGTGCGAATGCCAAAGCGATCGACGATGCGGCTGGCGAATTCCGGTCCGATGCCTTTGACCAGCCCGGCGCCCAGATAGCGGCGAATCCCGGCCAGCGTCTCGGGCGACAGCTCGGTGTAGCTTTGCACGCGAAATTGGCGGCCGAAACGTGGGTTGCTTTCGTAATAGCCGCACACGCGCAGGCGCGCGCCCTGGGGCAGACCCAGCAGGCTGCCCACCACGGTCACGGGCTCGGCTGCACCGTCCAGCGAAAGGCGCGCCACGGTGAACTCGCCGCCACCACCCGAGAACACAATGCGCTCGATGGTGCCCTCTAGGATCTCTTCCTGCGCATGGTCAGGTCGCTTGCCGGCGGATCGGTCGAACAGATCCATTCGTGCTAAGGCGGCGAGCAGGTGTAGTCGTTCAGGCTGCACGTCGTGTGGCAGGAGATGCACGTCTGCAAGCGCCCATCCTGCAAGACATCGCGCAGGTCATCCAGTTGCTGCCAGTGCCAGTCGCCCGCAGCGGGGTTGTAGCCCACCTTGTCCTTGAACATGAGGCTGTAGCCAGTGAGGTCCGTGCAGTCCGCCTTGTCGGATTCCACGGCCACGATGGTGCTGCCCTGGGGAAGCGGGGAGGTTCCCGCCAAATAGGCCGCCTCTGCCACGGCATTGGTGTACACAACCATGTACTTCGATCCGTGCCCGACGTTGAGCCGGCAGGTTCGCGCCACCTGGAAACTCGTTTGATAGTCAGGCGGCAGGAGTTGGCTGGTGTTGTTGCCGCTCTGCTGGAAACAGCCGCCAAGCAGAAGCAGTGGAAGGAACACGAGCGGGCGCCGCAAAACCATGCGCCAGATTCTACATTCAGATCGCCCTTAGACCAGGAGCAGAATCGAACCAGAACCGATTGCCCCTCCAGAGCGCTACTCGCCCGAGAAGCGCACGTAGGTGTGATCTTGATCCTGCGCCGACTTGAGCAGATGCAGCAGTGCCGCGCCGTGATTCTTGAGGTCTGGCGCGCGGGCCGCGCGCAGCCGCGTCTCCAGCTCTTGCAGCAAGACCGGAAGCTGGAGCTGATTGAAGACCGTGTCGCCGTCGCGGTCGACGTAGCGCAGACAGGGTGATGTCGCGTCGTCGTGATCCGGCAGCAGCTTCTCGGTCAGGTTGTGGTCGTCCAGGATCTCGTCCTGGACTTCACCAGACTCGCTCTCGACTCGAAGGTCAATTCCCATTGGTCCTCCCAACCTCGACGGTGCGCAGGCCGGACTATGTCTTCACTATACGTTCGTTCAGCAACGGGCGCAAGCTGGCGGCGGCAGGCAGGATCGCCCGAAGCCATGGTCGCAAGCAAGTCGGCTGTCGCGGCTGGACAGTGAGGAACGCGCCGGCTCCCCTGACTCACCGGCTAGCGTACGGGGTTTCCAGACGCTTGCCGTAGGCTTGGTTGGCTTTGAGTTCCCGATCCCAGAACATCACGCGGCTCCACCAACCCATCACTTGAAGGGCAAAGCGTGAGTAGCGCTTCCGCCCAGCCAGCTCTTGCAATGCCTGCGGGTCCAGCCGGCCCGTGCGGCCGAAGCCTTCGCCTAGCTGGCAGAAGCGATGGCGGATGCCACGAGTCATCCACGCGGGTTGCGAACGGACGCCTTCGATGCCGCCCCGGCGCACGACTCCGGCGCAGACGCAGCCCAGACGGCCGGCCAGCCGTTCCAGATAGCGTGCCACCGGTGCTGTGTGGGTGGCCTCGGGAAATCCTGATTGCACGAGAAAGAGCAGCGTGGGTCGTGCTTCAGGCCGCGGAAGCGTTGCCATCTGTTCCAGCAATTCCTTGACCATGCCAGGCATGGCGTCCGTATAGAGCGGGAAGCCGAGCAGCACGGCATCGCTGTGCCAGAAAGCCGCGAGCGCCTTTTCGCGCTCACTCGGCCGAGCAAGGTCCAGGGTTTCAGCTTGGTTGGTCGGCGTAGCAGCAAAGCCGCGCAAGAATTCGTCAGTGAGCAAGCGGGTGTTGGACTTGTGCCCGCGGGGCGAGCCATTAAGCGCGAGCAATCGCATGGACAGCCTCCGTGGGTGTCATCGTGGTGGACACACAGGCGATGAGAGACGTGTTGGCGTTGCGGGCCATTCGGGTCCAGATCTCGCGGGTGATGGCCCGATCCTCTTCGGCGGTGTCGGGCTCGTCCTGATAGAGCACCGCCAGTCGTGGCACTTTCGCGTAGCGGGGAAAGTGACGGCATTCCCCCGTCGAGCCGTCGATGTAGGGCAATAGGGTGGGCAAGAGTTTTTCGACTGACCGCTTGAGCAGCCCCGAGCTGAAGCCCAGAATCAAGGGCGAGGCCAGCACCGCCACGTCCGCGTCCAGGTAGGCGCGCAAGAGTTGGCCATGCTGATCCTGGGTCACGCAATCACCCGGCGTCTTCAACCAGCAGTCGAAGCAGCCACTGCACTGGCGCAAGTCCATGGAGCGCAGCTCAAGCGTATTCACGCCGTGCCCTTGCTCAGTTAGCACGTGGGCCAAATCTTGCAGATAGGCGTCGAAGCCCGAATCAGGCGGGTTCGGATTCCCATTCATGAGCAGGGCTTTCATGTCTTCTTCCGTCCTTTGCGTTTCGGGGTAGCTGACAGCATGGAAACCAGATCCAAGGTTGAGGCCATGGCCGCGCCGATCACGATGGCGCCCACTCGCTTCAGCTTGCGGTCCAACAGATCGGGCTCAGGTCGCGGCAGCAGGTTGACAACGACCATGCTGGCCAGGCCGTGCGTGTAGATCCACAGATCCATGATCAGCTCGTCGCGCACGCCTGGGCTCAGACGGCGCAACTCGGGCGACTGATCCACGATCTTGCGCAGCTTCGCGCGCATGCGAGCCACCAACTCGGCCGCGTTCTGCTGATCAACGAACAGGGCGCGGAACAAGCGTGGCTCATCGCGCGCGAACATGACCAACCCCACCCCGGCGCTGCGGAAAGGAAAGTCAGTGTAGGGACGGGCGACGTACTCGTCGAGCTGCTCCATCGCCGTATCCAGCACGGCTTGGGTCAGCTGGTCCATCGAGGCATAAGCCCGATAGATGGGGGCCACCGAAGCCCCCAATTGGTCGGCGACCGCACGCGCCGACAGGGCGGCCAAGCCTTCCCGTTGCACCAACTGTACGCTGGCGGCGAGAACGCGATCTTTGTCCAGGGTCAGTTTGCGAGGGCTCACGACGTAACATACGTTAGATAACAGATGTTATTCAGGAGCACAAGTGGAATCGTTGCTGGACAGTCTTCCCGACCACATGCCTGGCTACCGACGGGCTGGCGATTTGCCGGTGTTCGCGTAGATTCGGCGCGTGGTTGGCCGATCATCCCAAGGCAGCGCCCGCTTCCACCGCGTCGAGGTGACCAATCCTCGCGACGGCGGCTTCTGGTACTGGCTGTTCAAACTCTACGCCTTTGCCGCCTGCTGCCTGGCGGGCCTGCTGATCCTGGGTGGGATCGGCGTGTACGTGTACTTCGCCAGCACCCTGCCCGCGCTGCCCAGCTTCAGCCGCTTTCGGCAGGACTCGGCGGAATCCACCCTGGTGCGCGCCTGGGATGGCACGCCGCTGGCGGAATTCGCCAGCGAGCGGCGCGAGATTCTGCCCTTCGAGGCGTTCCCCAGGCGCCTGCTGCAGGCCTTCGTGGCCATTGAGGACCGGCGTTTCTACGAACATAGCGGTCTCGACTACCGCGGCATGCTGCGCGCGGCTCTGGCCAACCTGCGCGCCGGTCGCGTGGTCCAAGGAGGCTCGACCATCACGCAACAGGTGGCGCGCGCTCTCTTGCGCACGTCCCAGCAGACCATGCAGCGAAAGATCCGCGAGGCCATCCTGGCGCGCCGGCTGGAGACCCGCTACAGCAAGGATCAGATCCTCACCCTCTATCTCAACCAGATCTTCCTCGGTCATCAGTCGTACGGCGTGGCCGCGGCCGCGCGCCGCTACTTCGACAAGGCGGTGGGCGATCTGGATCTGGCCGAGACAGCCACCCTGGCCGGCATAGCGCAAGCGCCCAGCCGCTATTCGCCCCTGGTCGAACCCGAACTGACCCGCGCCCGCCGTGATCAAGTCCTGGCCGCCATGGCAGCCTCGGGCTTTGTCGGTGAGGCCGAGGCCCAGGCCGCGTCGGCCAGGCCACTGGCGGTGCGTCCCCCGCCCGACTTCTTCCGCGATCGCTCGCCCTACTTCGCCGAGCATGTCCGCCGCGACATCGGCAAGCGCTACGGGGAAAAGGCGCTGTGGGAGGGCGGGCTGCAAGTGGAAACCACGCTGGTGCCGTGGGTCGACGAAGCTGCCCAGGAAAACGTGGATTTTTCTCTGCGCAAGCTGGACAAGCGGCAAGGCTGGCGCGGATCAGTGGCCCACCTGACGGGCGCGGCTGCCGATGAATTCCGGCGCCGTGCGGCCCAGCGCTATGGTGCCGAGCCACCCGTCGAAAATCGCCTGTACCTGGGTCTGGTCGAATCGTCCACGGGTTCAGGCGCGCAGGTGCGCGTGGGCGAGAAGATCTACCTGTTGCCGTCGGCGGGCATGCAGTGGGCTGTGCCCTTCAGCCTGGTCGATTCCAGCAACGGCCGCGCGCTGCAATCGACGGCAGGGGTGCTCAAACCGGGCGATGTCGTCTGGGTGGCCAATGCGCATCGCTCGCACCTGCGCCGCTACTCTGACTGGACCTACGACGGCGCTGGTGAAGTGCAGTGGCTCGCTGCCTACGACAACCGCAAGCCGCCGCCGGGACCGCCGCAGTTGCGCCTGGAACAAACCCCGCGCGTGCAGGGCGCGATCTACTCCTACGATCACCAGAGCGGCTACGTGACCGCCATGGTGGGCGGTTTTGAATTCGACCGCTCGGAATTCAACCGTGCCGTGCAGGCCTGCCGGCAGCCGGGCTCGACCTACAAGCCCGTCTACTACTCGCTGGCGCTGGATAGAGGCTACGGCTACGGCTCGCTGCTCAACGACATTCCGCGCGCGGAAGTCGACCCCATCACCGGCGAGGTGTGGGTGCCGCAGAATCTGAACAACACCGTCGAGTACCAGGTGAATCTGGAATAC